>ERZ1027100.192-NODE-192-length-39439-cov-50.687259_pt1 | contig 39439 bp, 30 predicted proteins | sample MGYA00519407_ERZ1027100 | MGnify/ENA primary metagenome ERZ1027100 (study PRJEB26926, sample SAMN06164645) | human gut metagenome | biome: ENVO:00009003; feature: ENVO:2100002; material: ENVO:00002003 | host: Homo sapiens | place: USA | collected 2012 ... | reverse complement strand
CTAACAAAGATACACGTATGGCAATCCGTTTCATCGTTGAGGTTGCTTGGCAGGCACACTTTGTTACAAACATGTTCATCCAGCCTACAGAAGAAGAATTAAAAGACTTTGAACCAGATTTCGTTGTTTACAACGCTTCTAAAGCAAAAGTTGAAAACTACAAAGAGCTGGGACTTAACTCTGAGACAGCTGTTATGTTCAACATCACAAGCCGTGAGCAAGTTATCGTAAACACATGGTACGGCGGAGAGATGAAAAAAGGTATGTTCTCTATGATGAACTACTACCTGCCGCTGAAAGGTATCGCTTCTATGCACTGTTCTGCAAACACAGACATGAACGGAGAGAACACAGCACTCTTCTTCGGACTTTCAGGAACAGGTAAGACAACACTCTCTACAGATCCGAAACGTCTTCTGATCGGTGATGACGAGCACGGATGGGATGACAACGGAGTATTCAACTTTGAAGGCGGATGCTACGCAAAAGTTATCAACCTTGACAAAGAATCTGAGCCGGACATCTACAATGCAATCAGACGTGACGCTCTTCTTGAGAACGTAACTCTGGATGCAGAAGGAAAGATCGACTTTAATGACAAGAGTGTTACAGAAAATACTCGTGTATCTTACCCGATCAACCACATCGAGAACATCGTACGTCCGGTTTCTTCTGCACCGGCAGCTAAGAATGTAATCTTCCTGTCTGCAGATGCATTCGGAGTACTTCCTCCGGTATCTGTTCTGACACCAGAGCAGGCTGAATACTACTTCCTGTCTGGATTCACAGCAAAACTTGCTGGTACAGAACGTGGAATCACAGAGCCTACACCAACATTCTCAGCTTGCTTCGGACAGGCATTCTTAGAGCTGCATCCTACAAAATATGCAGAAGAACTTGTTAAGAAAATGGAAGCAAACGGAGCAAAAGCATACCTGGTGAACACAGGATGGAACGGAACAGGAAAACGTATCTCTATCAAAGATACTCGCGGTATCATCGATGCAATCTTAAACGGAGACATCGTAAATGCACCTACTAAGAAGATCCCATTCTTCAACTTCGAAGTACCAACAGAGCTTCCAGGTGTAGATACAAACATTCTTGACCCACGTGACACTTATGCAGATGCTGCTGAGTGGGAGACAAAAGCAAAAGATCTTGCACAGAGATTTGTTAAGAACTTTGCTAAATACGAAGGAAATGAAGCTGGAAAAGCTTTAGTTTCTGCTGGTCCGGAAGTTTAATTTCTAATTTTCATAAAATCAGAGCCAAAGTAAACGCAATGATTGCGTGAGCTTTGGCTCTTTTTATTTTACTCAACACTTTGCCTATATCATGTTGTATTTGTCTTATTTTTCTTTCTCAGAAAGTTAATTCTTATACATTGTGTCCAAAAACCATTTGACTTTCTTTTAAATCTGATGTCGTCTCCCGGAGCAGGGAAGACCACCACTCTGACTAAAACAATAGCTGCTATGAAACATGATTTTCGCATCGGAGTCATGGAAGCTGATATTGACAGCGCTGTAGATGCAGATACGATCAGCGAAACCGGAGCCAAAGTCATTCAGCTGCACACAGGGGGAATGTGTCATCTGGATGCTGATATGACAAGGCAAGGACTTTTGGAGCTGGATACCAGTGATGTAGATCTTGCCATTTTGGAAAATGTGGGCAACCTGGTCTGTCCTGCAGAATTTGACACAGGCGCTGTGAAAAATGCCATGATCTTAAGTGTTCCGGAAGGAGACGATAAACCACTGAAATATCCACTGATGTTTCAGGTATGCCAGTGCCTTCTAATCAACAAGATTGATGTTCTTCCTTATTTTGACTTTGATCTGGAAGAATGTAAAAAGCGGGTACTGAAGCTGGGACAGATGATCACTGACCGTGTCGGTGTGAAAGTCACAGTGGAGGATCCCGAGTATTGGGGACTCGCGGAAGTTCTGACTGATGAAATGGCAGAGGTCTGTCTTTCCATGAAGGTCAGAAAACCAATGACACTGGAACAGATTGCCCGAAAATCCGGCAAAGATCCAGAACGTGTGCAAAAGTTGCTGGATGAAATGTCTGTGATCGGCATGATCGAATATAACTGGGAGAACGCCGACCATCATAAGCAGTATGTCCTGCCGATGTTTGTTCCCGGCTGCGCAGAATTTATGATGATGAATGACAAGCAGGTGGAAGAACACCCGATTCTGGCAGATTTCTTTGAAAATATGTCCAGACTGCCTCTGGAAAAGGTCACACCAATGGTACCGCCGGGAGGCTCCGGAATCGGAATGCATGTCATTCCTGTAGAAAAGGCAATTCCTGCAAAGCAGGAATCCGCAAGTGTGGAGCATATCTCCCACTGGCTGAAAAAATATCAGGACAAATATGCAGTCGGCGCCTGTTCCTGCCGCCGTCAGCAACGCGTGCGCGGCGAAGGCTGCGGCGAAATCGAAGGAGATCTGTGCATCGGTGTCGGTGATATGGCAGATTATCTGGTAGAAACAGGAAAAGGCCATTACATCACACAGGAGGAAGTTCTGGAAATTCTGGAGCGCGCCGAGAGAAACGGATTTGTACATCAAATCACCAATATTGACGGGGAAGATAAGATCTTCGCCATCTGCAACTGTGCACCTGGTGTCTGCAATGCACTGCGTACATCTCCTTGTAAGACTGCCTGTCCTGCTCATCTTCCCGTACAGGGCTATATTAAGATGGCGGCTGAGGGACGCTATCTTGACGCATTAAAACTGATCAAGACCGAAAACCCGTTCCCTGCAGTCTGCGGTGCAATCTGTAACCGCCGCTGTGAGGATGCATGTACCCGAGCGACCATTGATCAGGCTGTTGCTATTGATGAGATCAAGCGGTTTATCGCAGAACAGGAGTTAAAGGAAAATACCCGCTTTGTTCCGCTTTGCGAGAATCATGAAGGAAAACAATTCACTCAGAAAATTGCCGTGATCGGTGCCGGTCCTGCCGGAATGTCCGCCGCCTACTATCTGCGTACAAAAGGATACCCGGTTACGATTTTTGAAAAAGAATCCCGTGCAGGTGGTATGCTGATGAACGGAATCCCTTCATTCCGTCTGGAAAAATCAGTAATTGAAGCAGAAATTGACATTTTAAAACAAATGGGAATTGAATTCCGTTACAACGTGGAAATCGGCAAAGATATCACGATCCCTGAACTCCGTGCACAGGGATATCAGGCGTTTTATATTGCGATCGGTGCACAGGGCGGACGAAAAACCGGAATCCCGGGGGAAGATGCGAAAGGCGTGACAACCGGTGTGGAATTTTTACGCAGTGTAAACCTGAATGAAGATTCTGTTCATCTGAATGGCCGTACTGTGGTGATCGGCGGCGGAAACGTTGCCATCGACGTTGCAAGGACCGCGCTTCGTACCGGAAGTGAGCTTGTCTCCATGTACTGTCTGGAATCCGAGGCAGAAATGCCGGCAGCCCGTGATGAAGTAGAAGAGGCAAAAGAAGAAGATATCCAGATTCAGTGCGGATGGGGACCAAAAGAAATCCTCACTGAAAACGGAGCTGTAACAGGTATCGTGTTGAAAAAATGTATCTCTGTATTTGATGAAAATCACAGATTTGCTCCGGTCTATGATGAGAATGACTGTATCACCTTGGAATGTGAAAATGTACTGCTCTCCATCGGGCAGACGATCCTCTGGGGTAATCTGTTAAAAGACACCGCTGTAGAGCTTCATCCAAATCAGACTGCACAGGCAGATCCTGTCACCTATCAGACCGCAGAACCGGATATTTTTGTCGGCGGTGATGTCTTTACCGGGCCGAAATTCGCCATTGATGCGATTGCTGCCGGAAAACAGGGCTGCGTATCCATCCACCGCTTTGTACATAAAGGCCACTCGCTGACACTTGGCCGTGATCTGCGTCAGTTTGTCGAGCTTGATAAAAACAACCTTGACATCGAAGAATTTGACACGGCAAAAAGACAGATACCGGGTAAAAAATCCGGAATCGCAAAAGAAACCTTCCGCGATCTGCGTTCTTCTCTCACAGAAGAACAAGTCAAGATCGAAGCAGGTCGCTGTCTCGGATGCGGAGCTTCTGTCGTGGATGAAAATAAATGCATCGGCTGCGGACTCTGTACCACAAAATGCGAGTTTGATGCCATCCATTTAAGCCGGGATCTTCCTGAGGCAAGCCGGATGCGTACTGCAGAAGACAAGCTAAAAGGAATCCTTCCTTATGCAGCCAAACGTGCCATTAAGATCAAACTGAAAAAGAAATCATAAAGGAACACATTATGCATGAGTTGGGAATTATTGTTCACATTACAAAAACGCTTCAAAATGTTGCAAAAGAAAACAATTTAAGCGAAATCGGCTCTGTCACTCTGGAAATCGGGGAAGTGAGCACAATCGTCCCTGATTACCTGACAGACTGCTGGAAATACTACCGCAAAAAATTTCCGCTGATCGAACATTCAGAACTGAAAATCGAGATACTCCCTGCCACTACTTACTGTGAGGATTGCCGCCAGACGTATCCTACAGTGGAATTCGGCAGACAGTGCCCATATTGTAAAAGCCCGAACACGTATCTCGTGTGCGGAGATGAATGTAATATCAAGGAAATTGAAGCACAATAAAAGGAATGAAAAGAGGAAAAAGATTATGTTATTTCATGTTTACGGTGAAAACGCCCTGCCGCAGTGGATCGCGATGCTTGGCGTACTCGCTGCACTGATTCTGTTAAACGAAGTTTCCAGACGGACCAAAGCCGGCGGTATTTTAATGTTTTTTGTCATCCCGGCTATTTTGACTGTTTATTTTATTGCAATTGCCGTCGGGGCAAAAACAGGAGCTTCCTGGGCACTCAATAACCAGACATATCTATATATGAATGGATGGTTCCACTACGCCAAGCTTTATGCCGCACTTGCAGGATGTATCGGATTTATGATGATCAAATATGAATGGGGAATCGGAAAAGCTCACTGGTTCAAAGCGTATCCGTTTGCAATCGTTGCCATCAATATTCTGATCGCCGTTGCAAGTGATTTTGAATCTGCCATCAACGGATGGTATTCCTGGTGGCTGTCCTCTGAAGATGTATGGCTGTACGGAGGATGGCACAACGTATTTAACGGAATTGCCGGAATCATCAATATTTTGTGTATGACCGGATGGTGGGCTGTCTACACATCCAAAGACAAAAAAGACATGATCTGGCCGGATATGATCTGGGTTTACATCCTGGTCTATGATGTATGGAATTTCGCCTATACCTACAACTGTCTGCCGACACATTCCTGGTTCTGCGGCGTTGCACTTCTGCTTGCACCGACAATCGCAGCACTGCTCTGGAACAAAGGCGGCTGGATCATGAACCGTGCCAACACGCTTTGTATCTGGTGTATGTTCGCGCAGGTATTCCCTCTGTTCCAGGAGACATTCTCTGACGGAAAACAGGTATTCCCATGGGCAACCATTCCAAAACTGTATGCTGACGGTACTTTAAACGGAATCACTGCCGGCGGAAGCACAAATGCAGATCCGACCATGATGACGATTGTCAGTCTCCTTGCACTGATCGTAAATATTGTAGCATTTATTTACATTATAAGAACTGCAAGAAAGAAGAAAAAGAATCCTTACAAAGAAGAAATCTTTACAGATTTCAAATACTACAAGGATGCAGCTGCAAGAGCTGAGATTAAATAAGAAACAAGGTCGCCCCGCAAAAGCTCTCTTCCACTTTTGCGGGGCGAATTTTATCTGCTTTTTTCCAGTTCCTTTTGAATTTTTTCTACCATTTCCCGATACACATCTTCCGCTCTTAATTCTGCATATACGTCCTCTGTCTCCAACAGCCACAGAAGATTTTCCAGTAGATATCCCCGTTTCGGTGAAGTACTTTCATTCCATTCCAGTTTGTCAAAGTAAATTGGAGTCTCTGTCTTTCTTCCTTGTACAATATTCAGATACCCCATAACCAGATGCTTCAGTTCTGAAAGTGCCTGGTCTTTTTTCCCCTGCTTCACCAGAATTCCAAGTTTCATCTGGGATACCATAACATTGACTCCTCCGAGACGGCTTTCTTCAAATAAGGTCTCCAGCTCCTGTGCGGCATCCAGAAATCGAAACGCCTTTTCATACTCACTTTCTTCTCCGGCAATTTTCGCCAGACTGACCAGAGACAAACCTGCATTGCGGATTTCTTCATACAAACAACGCTGTGTCAGTTTTTCTGATTCTTCCAGTTTTCCCATCTGATACAGGATACTGGACTTCATGCTTCTTGCATCAAAATCCGGCTGCGGCAGTTTTTCTACGGCTTCCAGCCCTTTTTCATATTCCTCATTCATACAGTATAAGCCAGATAAAACATACCATGCCGTCTCGGAAATCTCCGCATTTTCGCTGGCTGTGCTCTCTTCAAACAACGTAATGCTTCGTTCCATCTGCTGCTTCAAAATTTCTTCCTGCAAGCTTGCACCTGTATACTGCATATAAGTCGAAGCTACCCGAAATTTCAGAAATAAGTCTGTCGGAAATTCTTTCAGAAGCTCTTCACAGTACTGCTGTCCTTCTTCCCAGTTTCTTGTCGAAAACAGTATATCCGCTTTCTCCATCCGCTTCATACATTCTTCTTCCGTCATCTGCTCCTGAAAGTCCAGCAGAACATCCACACTCACGCCCAAAAGCCTTGCCAGTGGGTTTAGGATTGTAATATCCGGATATGTCGTATCCGTCTCCCACTTGGACACTGCTGCCGCTGAAATATTGAGTGCTGCTGCCACCTGTTCCTGCGTCAGTCCTTTTTGCTTTCTAAGATCTTGAATTCGTTTTCCAATTTTCAATTCCATCCATCTGCACCTCTCTTTTCTCTGATCTTTTGCTGCTTTTATTGTATCAAAGAAAAGAAAACTCTCCAATGGATGGAGAGTTAACTTTTGCTGTCAGTTTTTTAACTATTTATCCTGTTTTTATAAGAATGGTTTCAATTCTTTCATCAGCTGTTCGTCCATATGGAGCAGCTTCTTTGCAAGCGAACGGCTCTCAGAAGACGCCTCTTCATACTCATTGAGAAATTTTCCGATGGACTGGATTCCCATATTACAGCCATCCATCAGAAGCTTCGCAATCTGAGAGCTGTCATCGTGGAGCATCAGCTTCACATCCGTTGTAATCCTGGAAAATGCAGCTGCGGCAGGATGAGGATCCTTTTCTTGTTCTCCATGTTTTTCCAGCAGTCTGCTGATATCTTCTTCCAGTGCTTTATGTTTCTTGTCGTATTCATCCAATAGCTGATGAAGCTTTTCATCCTTCACAAAATCCCGCACCTGATTCAAGCTGTTGATTGCCATCTTGCAGCCACTGCTGCATTCTTTTAAAAGCTTTCCTGTCTGTTCTTCCATATCATTTCCCCACTTTCCATTACAAATCATGTCTTGTTTATTCTGTCCAAAAGTGCGAATTCTATTCCTTTATCTTACAACAGCACGTCTGATTTTCGGCCCTATGATGCAAGCAAGCACAATTTTTACCAGATCTCCCGGAATATACGGAAATACTCCGACACCAAGACCTGCCACAAATCCGATATTCAACTGCATAGAAAGCCAGATTGTACCGAAAAGATAACATACAATCGTTCCCAGTACCATTCCAAGAACGGCAAATGACAGTTTTCCTTTAAAATGCTCCACAAAAAATCCGGCGATCACTGTCAAAAACACAAATCCGACCAGATATCCGCCCGTAGGACCTGCCACTTTTGCCGGACCGCCGCTGAAACCGGAAAATACCGGAAGTCCGACCAGACCGATCAACAGGTATACAATATAACTGATGGTACTGAATTTTGTTCCCAGTACAAAAACCGAGAAATACAACACCAGGTTTGTAAATGAGATCGGCACCGGACTGAACGGTAGAGGAATACTTAACGGCCCCAGAATGCAGGTCAGCGCTGTCATCAATGCGATCAGTGTCATTTGTTTCGTTGTGAGAAATTTTGCTTTTGTCTCCATGTGTTTTGTTCTCCTTCTTTACACTCTTGTTCCAGTATACGAAAGAGACGCTTAATTGTCAACCTTTTATTATTATAAGTTAACATTTATCCTGATTATTTACTCTTGCAGCTGTATATGCTAGAATAAATATCCTTACTATGATCTTGGGGAGAACCGATATGAATATAAAACAAATTAATTTTCTGCGTATTTTTAAAATTGCTGCAGCCGCGTCCATCGGATGTCTTCTTGCAGTACTATTCCAACTGCAGACACCAACTTCTGCCGGTATTATTGCCATCTTAAGCCTGCAGAATACAAGAAGGGAAACCTTTTCTCTTGTCGCCAGACGTATTTTTTCTTTCTTTCCGTCCATGACTGTGGCTATAGTGGTATTTTATCTGATGGGATACCAGATTCCATCCATTTTTGTCTATCTGATTTTGTTTGCCGGTATCTGTGAATTATTTTCTCTGCAAAATACACTGGTTTCCAACACCGTTTTGGTACTGCACCTGTATGCTGCCCAGTCTGTGCATCCCGCACTCCTGGTCAACGAACTGCTTTTGCTTCTGACCGGAACTTCCTGTGGGATTCTGATGAATCTCTACATGCCCGGAAATTCAGCAAAAATCCGACGGGCACAATCCGAGCTGGAACAGATATTCCGGAATACATTCCACCGGATCGCCCGTGATATTGTGATGGACAAACAACTTGCCTGCACCTTTTTTGATCTGTCCGATCTGGATTTGATTTTAAAGAAACTGGAAAAAGAGGCGCACGAAAATCAGGGAAATACATTACTGTCAGATGAACAGTATTTTGTGAAATATGTAGAAATGCGAAAAAACCAGAAGCTGGTAGTTGAAAAACTCTGTCAGAATATCCGACTTTTACATGATGTTCCGATTCAGGCGCATGCCATCTCTCATTTTATCGAAGATGTCAGTATAAAATTTCATGAATCCAATAATACACAGGAACTGATGCAGAAACTGACCGAAATGCAGACTTCCATGCAAAAAGAACCGCTTCCAGTGACAAGAACCGAGTTTGAAAACCGTGCAGTTCTCTATCGAATTCTCTACGATCTGGAAGAACTGATCACCATTAAAAAGCGATTCATCGAGACTTTAACTCCTGATGAGATCAAACGATTCTGGAATACCAGTCAAAACTGCTGTCAATAGTAGCAGTTTTGACTGCACCCATCTGGGAACAATTCCTGTTTCATACGATCCCGGAATTCTCTTTTCGTTTCCGCTGTTTCCAAAATCATAAGCGCTTTTTTCAACCGGATGATATCCTGCTGCATGAATTCTGTATAATTTCCTCTGCCCACAATCTTCAAATATGTAATTCCCGCTTTTTGTAGGTCGTACAGCGCACACAATCCACATCCACCTGCTCCTGTACGATAGTTTTCCACATCCAAATCCTCATTTTCCACTTCATCTGCTTTTTGATTTGACAGTTCCAGAACGCCCTTACACTTTTTGTTCAACTTCCCCACGCGATATGGAACCCGACAGAGATGCCCCAGTTCATCACAGTGCAGCGAATTGCAGAATCCTCCACTGAAATGGCACAGTTCATTTAGGACAAACGCCTCGTACCCGATATTCTTTTTTAGATTGGAAATACAGGATTTCATATCTTCCACTGTATTTTTGCGGTGAAAGATCACCCGGCAGATTTCCATTTCTTCCAGAAAATCTGCCATCTGGCTGTTGATCTCTCCAAATTCTCCGCTCAAATGGATCCGACAGGGGATCTTCTGACTGCGGATATACAAAAGCAGCGCCGGATCTGCCACAATGATCGTATCAAATCCTGCCTGATGGCATTGTCCAATGATCTCCCCCACAACAGGATACTGCTCGGGTGTATAAGATAATGAGTTGAACGTGATGGCTACCGGCACCTGATAGTATTTCCTCATATTTCCAAGAATCTTCAACTCTTCATAAGAACCGATCTGCACATTATAAGCGCGCACTTCTCGTCTGTTTAATGGATTTAGCACTCCATATTTTTCTGCCCACACAAATGGAACATACCCGCAGAAACATTCATCTGCCCCTGCCTCCACATACATTGGATAATCATCCACACTTCCAAGCCCTGCTGTAATCTTCATCTTCACGCCTCACTTCTCACAATAGGTTTACCACAATCCGGTCAATGCCTTGTCTGACAGATTGATTCAGATACTCCATCTCTTCCAGACTCGTTCTGTCATATCCAAACAATGTGTTATACTTTCCAAACATCTCCAGGTGCCTGGGATATAAAAATGCCAATCCTCCGCAGTATCCGGGGCACTGTTCTACAGCTTTCTGTCTGCCACGGTCTCCACATGCGCACTTTGCATACAGTGTACAAAACTGTGCTGTATTGGTCTGAAAAAACGGCAGATGCAAGCTATGTTTTCCTTTTGGAATCACGATCTCATGTCCGCAGGCTTCCAGTTCATACCGCTCAATCTGGTTCTCTTTTAAATATTGCTGATAAAATTCACTGTTTAAATTGGTCTCCTGAAAGCAATTTGTTTCCTCTTTCAGATAACGGGACCGATTGTCCTTTTTGTACCGGTTCAAAAGAATACCCAGATTCAGTTTCACACAGTTTTGCGTTTCCTGTTTCCATTTACGGATCAGATGTGCGGTGCCCCAGTCATTTACTGCAATCTCATTCGGCATATATTCTTTTCTCTGTTCCAGAAATTTCAGCAATTCTCTGATTGAATCTATCTGACTCTCTTTGATCCACGAAAATGTCAGTGTCACTGAAATTCCTTCAATTTTTGCCTTTTCCAACATGGCATGTAATATGTCATTCTCCGGAAATAAATGAGGACAAAACGTATTGCCTATATAAACACGTTCCACCGGTTTCTTCGCAATCGGATGTTCCTGCAAGCCCCATTTTTTCCAGTATTTTTCTGCAAATGTTTCCATCGGTTCCCTTAGCCACGCTTCATATAACTGCGGAGTATCCAACTCCAGAGCCAGCTCTACATTTTCACACAGCTTCTGCCCTTTTGCTTTCTCTGCTGCCTCCTGAAACCACTCCTCTTTCTGCTCTTCCAGAGATTCTGCATAGTCTTCATCCAGATGAACAGGGTAATCCGTGTATGCTGCCGCGACTTCCCCGTCTTCCCCTGTCATTTTCAAAGAAATATACTTCCAATAATCAGCAAGTAATTGACGCACATATTTTTGATAGTCTTTGTCTTCTGTCAATACCGTATATTCTGTAAAAAATCGGCTCTCCTCCATTTTTTTCATCCGGTCTGCAGGAATCAGAAGCTTCTTATAGCACCCTCCATTTTGCGAAAAAAACTGCAGCCAGATTTCATGGATTTTCTCAGCCTGATTTGCCATCCGAAATACAAATCCGTTTTCTCCCAGCTGTGTGATGCGCACTTCCTGTCCATCGACAATTCCTGATAACAGACCATAGGGAATCATGGAAACTGCATTTTTAATCTGCATTCTGTGTCCTCCCAAACCTTATTCTTAGTATAATGTTACTTTAGCCGATTCCACTTCTATTTTCAATCATTTTGTACAGTTTTCTCATCTGAAATAGCCTTTTTCTGCCTGTCAGCAGACTACAATTTTACATTGACTTTATTCCGGCAACAGGACTTACAATCAACATAAGATAAAGAGTTCCTGGCTATACTATGGAACATAATGTTTCAAAGAAAGGATATGATTTTATGGACAGAAAAATAAGAATCGCACAATACGGATGCGGAAAAATGAGTCACTATCTGATGCGATATGTTTTAGAAAAAGGCGGAGAACTGGTGGCTGCCTTTGACATGAATCCTGCAATGATCGGTACGGATATCGGCACTCATCTTGGAATGGAAAAACTTGGCATAACGATCAGCGATGCTAAAGATGCTTCTGAAATTTTAAGCAAAGAAAAACCAGATGTATGCATTATCGCAACCCGCTCCACTATGGCCGAATTAAAAGAAGCATTTTCTGTATGTGCACAAAACGGAATCAACGCGATTTCTACCTGCGAAGAGGCACTCTATCCGTGGAACTCTTCAAAAGAAATTACAGAAGAACTGGATGCACTTGCCAAAGCCAACAACTGTACATTGTGCGGAAGCGGATACCCGGATATGTACTGGGGTTCTCTGATCACAACTCTGGCAGGATCTATGCATCGCATTACAAAAATCTGCGGAAGCAGCAGCTATAATGTGGAAGACTATGGAATTGCTCTTGCAGAGGGCCATGGCGCCGGATTAAATATCGAAGATTTCGAACGCCAGATCGGAGCATATAATAATCTGGATTATCACCAGACCTTGCAGGCAATTGATGAGGGCATCGTCGTTCCATCTTATATGTGGAATCAGAACGGATGGCTCTGCAGCCAGCTCGGTCTTCACATTACTTCACAGACACAAAAATGTGTACCGATCACGCACGACGGAGATTTGTACTCCAGTACGCTGAATATGACGGTAAAAGCAGGGGATGCTACCGGAATGTCCGCCATCGTTACAACAGAAACAGAAGAAGGAATCACACTGGAAACACAATGTCTCGGTTATGTCTATGGTCCTGAGGATTTTGATAAAAATGAATGGAGCTTCCACGGTGAACCGGATACAACGGTGATCGTAAATCGCCCGGCAACAGTGGAATTAACCTGCGCCACACTGGTCAACCGCATTCCAATGTTGATCGATGCTCCTGCCGGATATATTACAACGGAAAAAATGCCGGTCAACCACTATCTCACAAAATCCATGCATGAATATGTAACCGGAAAATAATTTTATGTGCTTGCACAGCCCGCTTTTTCACGAAATCCGGGCTGTGCAAGCACAAGATCCAGAAACGCTTTCATCTGTGGTGTCATCCATTTGTTCTTGTGATACAAAAGCTGATGGTACATCTTCACTCCCGGCAAATCCGTCCGTATCTCGAAAAGGACACCTTTTTCTATTTCTTCTTTCACAGTAAATTCCGGCAAAAATGATATCCCCATCCCCCGCTTTAGCAGATTGATAATCGTTTCTGTATTGCCGATCTCCAAAACCGGTACAATCTCAATCTCTTTTTCTGCCAGCATCTGCTCCAGTTCATATCGATAGGCGGCTCCTGTTTCCGTGAGAAGAAATGCCGCTTTTGCAAGATGCTGTATCAGATGAATATTACTTTTTTGTGCAAATACCTTGTCTGATGTCACAAAAATCGTATCTTCTACTCTTTCTGCCGCACACATCCACTGTGAACTGTAAATTTTCTTATCCAGCGTGAAGATCAGATCAATCTCATCACTTTTCGCCAGATCCATCAAATTTTCTGTAGCTCCGGACTTAATGATCACTTCAACTTCCGGATACAGTCTGTGATATTGAAGCAAAAGTTCCGGAAGCAGTGCCGTACAGGTAGATTCCACGCCGCCGATCTTCAATGTTCCTCTTGTCGTATGCTCTTCCCCTGCAAATGTCAATGCTTCATTTGTCACCCGCATGATCTCACTTGCATAGCCAATAAACTCCTGCCCTTTTTCCGTCAGATATACACGCTTTCCAATCCGCTCAAACAGCTGTGTTCCCAGCTCTTTTTCCAACTGCTGTATCTGAATGGTCACTGCGGACTGGGAGTACCCCAGCTGCTCTGCTGCTTTGGAAAAATTCTGGGTGCCTGCCACTTTTAGAAACGTCAAAATATTTCTGATTTCCATCCGTCTCTCCTCATTAACATTTTTAATATATTATATGAAATCTATGAATTTTACATATATGTAAATTTAGTGTAGACTATCAAACGAAATGAGTCAAGTAATTAAGAAAAAGAGGAATACCTTTATGATCGGAACCGAATATATTTTAAACAGTACCCAGTTGGAAGAGGCCATCAAATCATTTGTGCATGATTTTTGTGCAGAAAAACACGAGATCCACGATCAGCCTGTTGTTGTTGAAGCAAAGGAACATCAGGAGGACAAAATCAAACAGATCAAAATCCCGGAAAAAGGACGCCCGGTAAACGAAGTTGTCTCTGAAATGATGAACGAAGTGTACCGCTACCGCGGAGATGCCAACCATCCACGTTTTTTCAGCTTCGTTCCGGGACCGGCTTCTTCGGTTTCCTGGCTGGGAGATATCATGACATCTGCTTACAACATTCATGCCGGCGGAAGCAAACTTGCCCCCATGGTCAACTGTATTGAACAGGAAGTGTTAAAATGGCTGGCAAAACAGGTCGGATTTACCGAGAATCCCGGTGGTGTCTTTGTAAGCGGAGGGTCTATGGCAAACATCACCGCTCTGACTGCCGCCCGGGACAATAAGCTAACAGATATCAATCTCCATCTGGGAACAGCTTATATTTCGGATCAGACACACAGCTCCGTCGCAAAAGGACTGCGCATCATCGGAATCACGGACAGCCGGATCCGCAGAATTCCGACAAACTCCCATTTCCAGATGGATACGACAAAACTGGAAGAAGCCATTGAAACAGACAAAAAATCCGGCTATATCCCGTTTGTTGTCATTGGTACCGCGGGAACCACGAACACCGGAAGTATAGATCCACTTACAGAGATTTCCGCACTTTGTAAAAAACATGATATGTGGTTTCACATTGACGGGGCTTACGGTGCTTCTGTACTGTTAAGCCCGAAATACAAGTCTCTGTTAACTGGAACCGGGCTTGCTGACAGTATCAGCTGGGATGCACACAAATGGCTCTTCCAGACGTACGGATGTGCTATGGTTCTTGTAAAAGATATCCGTAACCTGTTCCACAGCTTCCATGTAAATCCAGAGTATTTAAAAGATCTGGAAAATGACATCGACAATGTCAATACATGGGATATCGGAATGGAGCTGACCCGCCCTGCCCGCGGCTTAAAACTATGGCTGACTCTGCAGGTGCTCGGAAGTGATCTGATCGGATCTGCCATTGAGCATGGATTCCAGCTGGCAGTCTGGGCCGAAGAAGCTCTGAATCCAAAAAAAGACTGGGAGATCGTCTCCCCTGCACAGATGGCAATGATCAACTTCCGCTATGCCCCAAAAGATCTGACAAAGGAAGAACAGGACATTTTGAATGAAAAGATCTCCCATCGGATCCTCGAAAGCGGTTATGCAGCGATATTTACTACTGTTCTCAATGGAAAGACCGTACTTCGAATCTGCGCGATCCATCCGGAAGCAACACAGGAAGATATGCAGCATACGATCGATCTGTTGGATCAGTATGGTCGTGAAATTTATACGGAAATGAAAAAAGCTTAATTTAAAAAACCATGGAAGTGACGGGAACTTATCCCGTTTTCCATGGTTTTTTCTTATCTCTTCACAAAGTATTCCTCATACCATACAAGGAATGTATAAATTGTCCACACTTTTCTCCAGTTATCCGAGTTTCCTCCGATATAATCCTCAAAAATCGCATTGATCTCATCCAGATTGAAGAATTTGGCTGCCATCTCGCTGTGGAACTTGTCACGCACATCCTGATTGTATCGCTCATCCGCCATCCAGATACGGATCGGCACAATAAATCCAAGTTTCTTGCGGAATGCAATTTCTTCCGGAAGCACTTTTGCTGCCGCTGTACGGAATGCGACTTTGTTCTGCTCCTCGTTGACTTTATATCTGGACGGCATTCTGGATGCAATGCTGAAAATTCTGGTATCAGTCAGAGGCATCCGAACTTCCAGTCCTACTGCCCGGCTCATCTTATCCACGTTCAGATAAATATCTCCTTCCAGCCAGATCTGAATATCTACATTGGACATCTTACTAAGTGGATCCAATCCTTCCATCTCCTCATAAATACTTCTTACGAGTTCGATTGGAAGCACATCGGGATCATAATGTTTCAAGATTTTCTGCTTTTCATCCTCTTTCATGATGTTCGTATTTCCGACATAGAAATTCTTCAGATTCTCGCCGTAGCGTTCTGCATTTCGATACATATTGTATCCACCGAAGAATTCATCCGCACCTTCTCCGGAATAACAGATCTTTGTATGCTTTGCAGTCTCTCTGCATCCAAGTGCGAATACAATTGCCGAGGCATCTCCAAGCGGCTGTTCCATGTTGTACATTACATCCGGCACAATACCAAAATATTCCTCCGGTGTGATCACACAACGCTGGCTCTCTCTTCCAAGAAGCTCTGCTGTCTGTCTTGCAAGTCCGGATTCGTCAAATCGCCTTTCTTCATATCCGCAGGAATCTGTTTTCTGCACATCTGACATTGCCAGAACATACGAAGAATCTACCCCGCCTGACAAGAACGATTCTGCATACTCACTCTCTTCTTTCACTTCCGGCATAATCTCTGTCAGTGTGTTGTGAATCTCATCAGCCCAGTCTTCTAATGTTTTAGTCTCATCCGGGTGGAATTCCGGCTTCCAGTAACGGGTGATCGCAAGTTTTCCGTCTTTCCAGATCAGATACCGTCCCGGAAGAAGCTTTTTGACACCTTTAAAAAATGTCATCTCTCCTGCAACATAGGTAAGGCTTAAATATAACTGCAGCATCTCTTCGTTTAATTCTTTTACAAATCCCGGCTGCTCCATGATCTGACGGATGGTTGTCCCATATAATAATTCACCATCTGCTGTCTCATAATAATAAAACGGCTTTGTTCCGAACTGATCTCTCAAACAGAATAATTCCTGTTTCTCATCATCCCACAAGGCAAAGGCAAACATCCCATGCATATGGTCTGCCATTTCATTTCCCCATGTCTCATATGCTTTGATGAGAATCTGTGCTTCTCTGTCCTCTCTGGATAAAGAATGATCGATCCCCAGTCGTTCGCAAAGCGCTGACCAGTTTCGAATGTGTCCGCTGTATTCTTTCACGTTTATCATGTGTATACCCTCTTTTCTTATAATTTCAATAAGAATATTCGATCGGCCGGTATGCCGATCCTGATTTTCTGGTTCCTGTTTAGTTTACCACGATATGAGCGATTCAGCTATGATTTTTTGCTGAAACTTTACATTGCTAATATCTTCTTTTATATCCCTTATCGGACAAAGTTCGCCCGCCGAAGGCCTGTGTTGAGGGATGCCCGGATGGATATACACTTTGGAACATATTTTATTAAATTACCTTATTTTCAAAATAGCATTCCGATAAATACGATGGATTTTCATAATACATACTGCTATTATAATCATCAATTTTAGGACTGATAAATGAATTGTACACCTCTATCAAAGCATCTATTGTTTCAATCCCGCTCTTTTTCGCAACTTCTTTTATCAGCCTTTTATATACTTTTCCTATATCCCAATGAGACGGAATCGAATAACTACAATCTTTCACATTATCAAAATTTCCCGATTCAATATCGGCTTCTCTAATAAAATCATCGCTCACTCGCTCTATATTGTCACTATGATACACATCAGCCAAATCATAAATTTTTTCAAGTCTTTTTTTCCCCAAAGCATTCACAACATCCGCTCTTGTATTCCGGGTTTTACGCGCAATGTAGTCAATTAAACTACACGTAAAGAATAGATCATTGTCTTTTGAGTATTCTCTGCCCCTGTTATCCTTCATTACGAAACCTCCTCAAATCCTCTGTACTCAAGACATTTTAATGACTCTTCTGTACAAAAATTAATTTGATGTGTTGGATATTTAAATTTTGCAAGCACCCAAAACTGCTCTCTGGTAATAACTCCGTCTATATAATCCGATATATAATTATAAATTTGATCATCTGCCATCGCCCCAATTACAATATCATATCCATGAGTCTTTCCACTTCTACACTCAATAATAAAATCCAACCATTCATCCGTCATATCTTTAAATTCTTTTATTTTCAAAGCCATATTCAATCGCACTTCATAAATTGATACAATTCCCACATCATAGCGTCTTGCCCAACGTTGTGCTTGTTCTTTGATCACAGTACAATAAAATCCTGTACCAAAATCTTTGGTATTTCTTCCTATACGAATTTGTGGATGCTCAACTGCCGTATAACCACCATGATATACAGTCATTTTTGCCATCAAAACACCTCTTTTCTACCCCAAATACTTTAGTATCAAATCTTAGTTATTTTTATGTTACCCTGAATATCATCACAATCAATTATTTTCCACAGCAATGCTTATACTTCTTCCCGCTTCCACATGGACATGGATCATTTCGCCCGATTTTTTTCTTCGTGACCTGATTTGATATTTCAGGCAGACCTATTTCACTTGGAATAATCTTTTCTTTGCCAAGTTCCCGGTCTGTAAATCCGCGATTACTCCATTTCCGGACTGAATACACCCATTCACTGCAGTTTTCCACAAAATGATTTCCCCTTGTACGATTTGGGAATTCAACATATCGCTCAAACAAGAGATTCATAATTCCTGCAGCATTCAAATCTTCCTCTGCTACTCTATATTCCAACTCCAACATCAGATTGTCTGCCCGTGTCTTGTTTTTCATCAGATGTGTCAGATCTGCCAGAATTTTCTTATAAAATGGATTTTTTACATCAACCAGATTCTCTGCATATAATTTTATCTCTTTTTGATTCGGAATATAGTATTCCTGACCTGATACCTGTCGTAAAAATTTCCTGTACTCTTTTTCATTTTCAAACTGCTCACTGATGATCCACTGTTCATCACACCAGAATGGACCGTCTGCACGTTCACACAGTATATCGACTGTTTCCTTTAGTTTCTCCGGAAGCCACTCAAGCTCTTTTCTCTCTTCTTCTGATAAAGATGGATATTCAAGCATCTGGTTTAGTGCAATGTCCTCCACCTTTGCTCTTTCTACAATCCCAAACAAATTTAAACACGCTCGCATGGAAAGGCGGACAGCGGCAATAAGACCAAGTATATTTTGCACCTTATCCGTCTCCAGATTTTTGATAGTAAACTCTCTGATCTCATCCGGAACAACAAACTGCACTCCATCCACATCACAGAACATAAATACCCAGCCTTTTTTGCAGTAGTTTTCTTCCAGAGCCAACATCTGCATCTGAGAAAGTGGATAACCATTCATCGTCCGCAGCATCGTTTCCATGTCAAACTTATCCAGATAAATAAATTCATTCTGAAACGAAGTTAAAATCAACTCCTGCACATACTTTTCTTTTTCTGCCCGCAATTTAGGAGCTTCCTCCTCCCAGGTTTCCAGAATTACATCCAGCAGAGATTCCGGCGCCCGGCTTAGCATCTCGTTCAGATCCGTTGTCGTTTTCCCCTCTATCATAAAATTCGAAGTGAATGTTTCTGCCATTTGCTCAAATATATTTTCATCAATTCCCAGTGCGTCAAAAAAGTCCTGCATTTCACTTTGTTTCTGTAATTTCATCTCACTTCACACTCCTTGTGATCCACTCATTTTTTTCGGGTTCCAACATATCCAGCATCGCCTCCTGATACGCCGCTCTTTTTCTCTTCTGCATCTGCATTTTCACTTCCAGCAATTCCGGGAGATATACTTTCTCCAGTTTTTTCATTCTCACTTCGCTCAGATTTACATCCGACAGATATCTTTCATACCAGTCTGCCCGGTAATTCCAGAGACAGATACTTTCTCCATACCGTTCTTTCAATCTCTGCGCAATCAGAAGCCCCTCCGGATCAAAATCACCATGATAATAAAAACTATGATTTTCCTTTAGAAAATCCAGCAGAAGAAGTGTTGCAAGTCTTGGCTGTCCATTTCCGCAGATTGCTGCACAGTCCGGGTATTTTTTTACAAAAACAGAAAATACTGCCGGATTTTCAAAAAGATAAATTTTCTCTCTTTCTGCATGCACCCCTCCAAACGTCCCAATCGTTCGAAGCGTCAGGCGGACTGGTTCTCTTTCCTGAAAAAATCCTTCGATTCCTTTATGAAGATTTCCATTGTGTTTCCATGCTCGGATTCCATAGACAAGCGTATCATTTGACAGATCATCTTTTAAAATACCCGCCCTGTAAAAAATCTGGTTTTTTCTTTCCGCTTCTGATAATTCTCTGTCTTTCGTTTCCTGCCAACAGGCAGAAAGAATTGCAAAAAGCAATCTTTCCGCCACTGTGCCTGCGTCAAAATAATGAGGATCCCCTGTCAGCTTTGCCGCAAACACCGGTAAAAGCTCTTTTTCTTCCATTGGCGTAAGCTGTTTTACTGCCTCAAACACATATTTCAAAATTTCCCGCAGAGTTTCCGGATCACCGTTGTATTGCTGCTGCAAAATTTCGTACCCTGCCGTGTGTTCTTTCAACGTATTCTGAAGCCATTTTCCGCCTATTGTGTCCTCATATCCGCTTTGGACCTCCGCAAAAAAGGCATCTCTTTCTTCCTGTTTCTTTCGCCTCTCTTCTTTTTTCGCCGTCAGCTTTTTCCCAAAATAAGCATTCAGCAATTCCTCCAGAGAAATATCCGAAAACCGGCTTTTGGACAGACAGATTTCAAAAGCTTCCGCTGATATGGTAACAGACCGATTCTCGGCGTAATCCTTCTGCAAAAATCCTCCCAGCTGGCTCTTATCCTGAGGGCTTAACCCGGTCAATACCACTTTCCCGCCTATATGTCCGAGGCTCTCATATTTCCCTCTCATTTTTCGGAATAATTTTTCATACACAGGGCGTTCACGAAAATACTGTAAGCACTCCTGCATTAACTTCTGTTTCTCTTCTGCTTTCACGATTCCTCTCCTGTGAGCATCACCTTTACTTTTCCATTCCAGATATAACGGATTACCGATACGAATTTTGCATTTTCCGGACGGATCAACTGATAAATTGCAAGCCCCGGAACTGTATCGTAATCGCCCCATAAAATCTGAGAATTGATCATAAAGTTGAATTCAAACTCGACCATCAGACGGAACATATCCCTGATATTGGTCTCATCAACACCGGCAAACGCTTCATCCAGTGAAATCAGCTTCGGCGCATCCGGACGTGCCCCCGCATATTTTGCCACCACTGCCGAAAAAAGCGGGACATACATTGCCATTGCTTTCTCACCGCCACTAAACGTAAAGAATACACGGTCTGTCAATTCTTTCTTTTTCTCTCCCGTTTTCTGGCATTCCAACTGAAATTCAAACCATTTTCGATAATCCAGAACTTCCCGCATTGTGGCATGGAACGATTGAACCGATCCCATATCCCCGGAAATTTTTCTCGCTTCTTCAATTTTGGAACGGAAATGCCTGGAAAGACTTTCTACCTCTTCCTCACGCATAATTTCCACGTCTTTTTGCAATAATTCTACCAATGCTCTTGTATCCAGCTGTTCTTCCTTTTCTGCCCTCTTATTTTTCCATCTGAGACTCAGCTTTAATCCACTTGATGTCTGCATGGATTCCATCAGTGTATTCATTTTTTCCACCCAGCGCTTGCTGGCCTGGATCTTTCCACGAATTTTCTTACTGATCGTATTTGCCAGAATATCTTCAAACAATTCTCTGTCCCGATCACTTAAAAGACGTTTTAATACTTCGGCATCCTCATTCATTTTTTCAATCAGTTCCTTAAATTTTACCGGCATTCCACGGTATTTTGCCAAAATATCAATTCGCTTCACCGTTACATCCAGAAAACTGCCCTCTCCATCCAGCTCTTCAAACAGGGACTGCAGTGTGATCTGGTAATCCAGCAGATATCCTCGGTTCTGATGATAGGCTTCCTGAAGACTTCCAAACAGATCGCTCTGCTTCTTGTTTCCAAAACTTCCTGCAAACCGGCTGCAGATCTTTTTCGCCTGATCTTCCAAATCCTCTGTAACAACAAATACTCGCTCTGCATACCCAAGCTGATATTCCTGTTCAAATACATTCTGATATTTTTCCTTTTTCTCAAGCAGTTCCTTTTGTCTGAGTTCATTTTCTCTTTCTTTTTCCTGCAGTACTTCCGTCTCTTTTCGAAGTGCCGCCTGATTCCTGACACAGGCCTCTCGTTCTCCCGGAAGTTTTCCAAGGCGTTCTACACAATGATCCAGGCGTTCTTTAATTTCTTCATAATCTGTCAGCTCCAGCTGCTTTTGAACGGACGCAAGAAATCCTTCCACTTCTCTGACTTTCAGACAGATCCGATTGAATTCGTAACGAATATCATCCAGATCAAGCTCCAGTTCTTCCAGATAGTCTCTCTGGCTCATGATATACCGGAGACTATTTTGATACTTGCCATGCGCAACCTGAAGCTGGGAAAGAATTTCTTTATATCTGTGCAATGCCAAAAGAGCCTGTGTAAACAAATCCAATCTTGGCGAAAGATAACATTTTCCACAGATCTCCCGTACCCGGATGCGTACCTCATCCAGTGCTTTTCTTTCTTTTTCTGCCAGTTCCTGATGCTCCCAGAGTCTTTTATTTTTTCGTTCTAACTTATATTCGCGATCAGAAAATTCTTTTGCCGCTGTCTTTAAATCTTCCTCTCCCGGGAATGACTTCCATTCTGCCTGCAATGTTTCTGTCCGCGCTCTGTTTTCTGCCAATTGTTTTTCTAAATCTTCAACACTGGCTCTGAGCTGTTCGCAGAGTCCGGTCAATTCTTCTATCTTTTCCTTCCGGTACTTTTCCCTTGCACGCACCCCGATAAAGCGCGCCTGATATTCCCCGGTGATCGTTCCTTCCAGAACGCCGATGCGGTAATTCCCATTGGCATCAATCCAGGAATCTCCGTGCTCTGCATGTGTATCACCAAATCCAATCGCAGAAAGAATATTGGAAATATTCTGATAAAACAAAATATCATTTTCCCCATTCTCCACTTCCAGCACTTCCTGCAGACTTTCCCTGACATGTGCCACATCGCTGAACAGATAACGATCGCATACTCCTTTGTCCAGAGCATAGACCTGTTCCCGATACTCCTTAGGAACAATCAGCGCATCCAGTATGCCCATCTCTAGCAATGCTTCTTCCAGATGATTTCTGCGCTCTTCCTCTAATATCTGGTCAAATTCTATGGTCTTATAAAACTGGAAATACGGAATTTTTTTCTCCTTTAGCAGCTCTCGGTTTGCCTTTACACAATCCGGCTGTTCTGGTTCAGGATCCTTTTGATTTTTCCACTCTTCCAACTCTGTTTCTGCCTGATACAGATTCTCCTGCTCTTCCTGCAGATTTCGCTCCAGTACCATTCTATTCTCAGAAAACTGTCGTTCCAGTTCATATAGCTTTGGCCTGGCCAGTTCCCGGATTTCTGAATAATCGCTTCCCATTTCATAGCTTTCTATTTTCCTTGAGATTTCCTGCATGGTCTCCGGAAGAAGGTGAAGCTCCTGATTTTGTTTTTCCCATAAATACATCTGCTCTGTCAATTCTGACTTTGTCTCATGCAGAAGGTTCTCATATTGCTGCATTTCCTTTTCTCCAAGATTTCTTTCCTCCCTGCAGACATCCAACTCCAGAAGACAGCGATCATATTTTTCCTGGCTGTTCTTTTCTTCCAAAAGAACCTCTTTTCCCTGTTCTACTTTCTTTGTATAGTCATTCAAAAGCTGGTGATGTGAAGAAAAACTCTGTTCTTTTTCCCGATCCTGTAAGATATCATTCTTCAAAAATGTAAACTCATCAAACGGAATTTCTTCCAGTTCTGTTTCCATCTCTTCCAGACAACTTTCAATCTCTTCCCAGATACGTTCTGTTTTTTCTGTTTCTGCTTTTATCTTTTCTTCTGTATCGATCTGTTTTTCTTTCTTTTCCTGTTCCTGTTTTTCTTTTGTCTGCTGCTCCTTTACTCTCTCCAGAAGCTCTGCTTTCAACTTACTCTCCTGCTCTTTTAACTGTGCCGCATCACTTTTATCCAGAGAGGTTTTTTCCTCTTTTAAAATTTCCTCTTCCTGTTTCAGAATTTCATAATGCTGTTCTTCCTTCCTGAGTTCTTCCATATGGAACGCCAGATCTTCCGTAATCTGTTTTCCATTTTTCATACAGTTCTCATATGCTTTCCCTGCCTCTGAAAACAACAGCGCCTTATCATAAAGCACGATCTGATTATACTGATCGTATACCTTTTCAATCTGCCGCGCTGCATGAATACTTTCATTCAAGGTATCCAGATTTGTTTTCAGGTTGTCCATATTTTCGATTGCCTCGGACATCGGACGCAGATCATCTTCCGAAAGAGTCTGCAGCGAACTGCTTAAAATCTCATTAATCACGGTCGGCTTAAAGTCTTTGGAAAGCTTCGGTGTACGCAGCTGGATCAAAAGCTCCAGAAGCTCTTTGTATTCCTCTTGTGTCTCAAAACCAAAAAGGAGGCGGTTGACGCACTGGGCATACTCTCCCTGTGTTTCCATCACTTTGCCGCCCTCACCGATCCGGTATTTCAGTTCTCCTTTCGAGCAGGTAATCTTATTTTCCACATCTTTATACAGAAACAAATCTTTTCCCACACGCCTGCCGTCCGTCACACAGAAATACCAGGATTCCAGCTTTTTATTCTTTCTCGCACGAAGTCCGATCCCAAGTGTCAGATATTCTTCACTTTCCAGGCGTTTTAACTCCATGTAAAGATACCCTGTGCGCTCTTCTCTCTCATCTCCCTCCTCCAGAAGATAGTTTTCCATCTTTCTGGCGCGGGAACCAAATGGATCCAAACGCTCCGGACGCATGTTTCCGTCCAGCAGAAGCGGAATAAAGCTCTGCATTGTTACCGATTTGCCGGAACCATTCGCCCCTCGAAGCAGCATACGTCCATCCAGAAAATCAAATTCTTCCTCATCATAGTACCAAAAATCGAGCAATCCAACTCTGTTTATTTGCCATTTACTATTCATCTCTTCCTCCGTTTTTCAAAAAATCTTCCGGATATTTTCCATAGATTTTTCCTGCTGCCGGTCTGATTTTCACATGATCTGCTCCAATTTCTATCAGCATCAGCTCTTCCATATATCTTTCCACTTCCCGATAAAACTCGGCAAACGTCATCTCCCGGTACGTCTTATTAAATCCTTCTCCGAATTTTTCCTTGCATTCTTCCACAATTGCACGAAAAACTTCCTTTGGAATACAAATCTGTTCGTCCAGTGGAACGGTAATCCTTCCCTCTGTTACTCTTTTCTGTATCAGTTGATTTGTCAAAAGAACAACGTCAGAAAGTGTATTTCCTTCCGGAAAACACCTCCCCAGTCTGCACTCTTCTCCCAGCACGAGAAATGCACTGCTGCTGTGTACATGCAGTTCACAGTCAAATAATTCTGCCAGGTCCCCCTGTATCATATTTCTGTAATTTCTCAGATAGGCAAAATCCTCCTCTGATTCCGCATCCTTATACATTCCCATCGACATCAGAAGCTTTCGGTATACTCTCTGCCTGCGCACAATTCCTCTGTCTTCATTCACATCGATCCACTCTTCTTTTTCAAACTCCTTTGCAGATGTGTAACCCATGATGTCCTGCGTGAAGTTTTTCATAAAATACCGGGATGCTCCTGTATTTTCGTATAATACCTCACTGGTATCATCTTTCGCAAATCCTTCTTCACTTCCATCATCCACATTCAGAATTCCGACGGCTACGCAGTATTTCATAACCTTGATCATATGACGTCTGTACCGGTAAACTGTCCAGTCGATCTGCTCCTCCTGATACTGGCTCTGTACGTATTCTGTCAATTCTGACAATACAAATTGCTCTTCTGCCTCTTTATCCTCCAGAAACATGAGCACAAGACAGAAAAACACATACTCGATCGGCTCTTTAAATTCTAAAATGCCCATCCAGTTTTCCGGAACTGCAGGCATCTTTTCTACCTTGATCATATACGGATTCACGACCACCTGATACCCGAGCTTCTCCATCAGGAATTTCTTCTCTTCTCCCGATGAAAGCTCTTCTTTCACCTGATAATAAAGCTCCCTCTCTCTGGATTTTAAAATCCATCGGCGGTTTAATAATAATTCCAACGTTCTCATTTTGATTCCCCATCTTCAAACACAATTGTATAAGCAGGCATCTGAAATGTTCCATCTGTACATTCTAACATACAATACTCTTTCACATCTGCCCGTTCAATATAATACATCTGCCCGTCTTCTGTTTTTGCACGATGATTCTTCCTTTCCAGAGCCTTTGAAAGCCACAGAAGAAACATATCCCGTACAGGTGGTTCGATCACCGGAAGACTTGCAAACTCAAGTCGTCCGTTGTGTATATAGCTCCCAAGCAGTTTCCTCTCCTCTTCCAGCCTCCTGATCATCAGCAGCCGCATCTCTTCCTTCTCTTTTGACCGGTCGACGATACCGCTTCTTCTGGCTTTTTGTTTGTAGGTGCGCACTCTGGGAGTGACTGTCACGGCATATGCTTCTTCCTCATATACACCACTGTTAATGCTGTCTGTCTCTCTGCTCAATTCTCCTTTGAGATGGAGCGGCTTCTCGATCCCGAATACGACCGCTGACAGTCGATGTGCCTCGTTGATATCCCTGCACTTTCCAAATATGTCCGCCAGCTTTTTATATTCCTCCCGCCGATTTGAGCCCTGATTGCTCATCTCACTGATTCGTGTGGCATATCTGGTAATCTTCCGGATGATTTCGTTTGTTGTATCAAACACTTTTCCCGCTTCCGATTCCATCCCGTCTTTTCCTGAAAACCACTCGGAAATACTTTCCCAACGCCCCTTCATTTTGTCATAAATCATCTGCTCATCAATCTCTGTATCCATTCTCGGAATCGAGAGCTCATACTCTGTCACTTTCTGCAAAATCTGATTCACGACCTCCCGGTCAACACTTCGGAGCTGCTGCTCGATCGCAGTCACATTTACCTGGAGGCTCTTTACAAACGAGCGAAGGTACTCGATCAGCCGGTCTTTAAACACAAGAAACTCTTTTGTTTTCATCATCTCTTCTGCTTTTACACTGTTTAATTCCCTCATATAGTCCTGGTAATTCTGATTCAACCGAATAAAATCACTGTTCAGATCATTCCACCATCCATACCGCTTTTCCGCTTCTGCCTGTGACATCTCCCCCAGCCTTCCAAGGCTGATCCGAAGCCGCTCCAATAAAGTCGGCTCCAGCGAAGAGCCTTCGATCAACAGATTTTCAATCCGAATCACCATTCGCTCGACTTCAACTGCTGTCTCAGAAAGCTGATAGCGAAACTTCTTATTTTTAAATTCCTCAATCGTTGTCACTTTCCGGGTATCCTGAATTGTAAGCAGATTTCCCCAGGATACAAGCGCCGCCAGGTCCTGCTGACACTGTTCCATCGTATATTCCTGAAAATAAGGATCTTCTTTTAACTCCTCAAAGACGTCCTCCTGATACATCCAATATTTTAATTTTTCATACTTCAAATAAAAAAGCCGAATGATGGGACGATATCTGTCTGTATTCTCTACATTCAGATATCTTGCCTCCAACATTGGCTTTCTCATTTTTTCTTGAATTTTCATGTCATCAATTCCTCTTGTATTTTTATTCTTCATCGACTTCTGCTGTTGTTATTTCTGTGTTCAGAATAGCATATCGAGATTGAATCTACAAGGGATTGGATATATGTTTTTGATTTTTTATTGAGGTGGGTGGTGTGAACAGTAACGAGAGCAGTGTATCTGCACAGCAGGGGCAAGTAAGTTTTGTATTATTATTTTTGCGATTCTTCCTAATGACAGCTGTTACTTCCGCATCCCTGCTCACCACATGTATGTCCTTCCCCGTGGCTGTGCTCATGGTGAGAACACTTCACATCCGGATTATAATCCAGTGTTTCATTAATAAATGCTTCCACTGCCTTATCCGCATCTCCCAAAACTCCTCCGAAAAGCTTAATGCCTGCTGCCGCTAAAGCCGTCTGTGCGCCGCCTCCGATTCCGCCACAAATCAAAACATCTGCATTTAATGCATTAAGCACTCCCGCCAATGCGCCATGTCCGCTTCCGTTCGTATCTACTACCTCTGAACGTACTACTTTTCCTTCCTCTACATCATAAATCTTAAATGTTTCTGTGTGCCCAAAGTGCTGGAAAATCTGTCCATTTTCATATGTTACTGCTATTCTCATTATACCCTCTCCTTTTTCCACTGCATATTTTTGGTAAATCTCCTGTTTGTAACATCCTCCAAAGCTGCAGCTGCTACTCTGACCGTCGCAGATTCTGAAATCCCCGCCCTCGATTCTAAGCGGATGTCCATCAATGAGCGCATCTGCTATTTTTTTCCTGGCAAGCTCGTAAATCCGTTGAACTGTTGTTCTTGCAATCTGCATAGATACTGCACACTGCTCCTGACTATAACCTTTCTTGTCCAAAAGACGAATTGTCTCGTACTCATCTACCGTCAGAACAATGGGTGTTTTTTTCTCAGTATCATCTGCCGGAAAAAATTCTAAAACATTGGGGAAATGGCAGACTTTTCTGCATTTTACTGGTCTCGGCATAAACTGCTTTTTCTATCGTTTTACATTTAATCTGCTTTTCTATCCAATTATCTTGTGCATTTTTAATGATGTCAAATCATCGCTCTTTTTCTTTATTTACATTTTTCAGTTACAATAACATATCCTTAACAAATGTATTCCGATAGTCACTCGGTGATATTTTATATCTTTCCTTGAAAACTCGGTTAAAGGTTCTTTGACTTTCAAAACCACAATCAAAACATATATTAGTTATAGTATCCTGTGTATTTTCCAATGCAGCAACTGCATAATTTAATCGTACTCCATTCACATATTTATTAAAATTACAATGAAAGGTTTTGGCAAACATTCTTGACAATACATATTTACCAACTCCCAAATCGAGTGCCATTTTTTCCAGACTTATTTCATTTCTAAAATTCTTTGCTATATACTCCACGGAATTATAAATAAGATCATCACTTCCTAATGACTTTTTATCAATCATCGGCATGTCAGTAAATACATATGCAATAATTATTTGCGCATAAGCCTGCGCCAATATTGAATTACACTCTGGATTTTTTGTCAAAAAATTGATTGCGTGAACCACATCCGGATGCATATTTTTTTTCTTTAACACTGGATTCTCAGGACTATATGTTTGCAATTCTTTCAGATATCCAGATAGTACTGCCGGATCAATATGTAAAAAAACGACTTTGTTTTCTCTTTCTCCGAAGACTTGATAATGATGTATTACATTTGGAAACACGATTGCGAAGTCGCCTTCATTCATATCATATAGCTCTAACCCCACTCCAAGTGCAATATTACCATTTGTCACATATACAATCTCTATGGCTTCATGTAAATGTGGTGGCATGTGTACTACTCTTTTCCACTCGACCGATATTCCTTTGTCTCTATTTTCATATACTAACAACATTTACAACCAACTCCTTTTTCTTAGCTTTTATTTTGTCATATTGTCCCATTTTTATCTGCCCATTTAGAAAAAGGACACTGCATCGTATGATACAGCATCCTTATCCTTTCTATGTGAAAATAGTTGTTGTAAGAACAAATTATGCAAACACAAACATCATATTAAAAACTATTCACTAATCTTGAGCTGCTCTATATTTTTTACTCCCCTAGTTCAATATTTATCGATACATCCTGTATATCTTCATTGCAACTAACAAATGGTAAATGAATATCTGATGTCTTCTTCCGCACTGATATGATATTCGTCTTCCACATCACTTTGCCAGCTGTCGATACCTCCGACTCCTCTGACTGCTCCGTATACGCATAAAACTGTTCTTCTTGCTGGTGGTAATTCCTCATGATGCAGAGCATTTTCAATTTCAGATGCTGTATAAGGAAGGCATGAAAAAGCAAATTCCTTGTCTTTCTTCTCAATACGGAGTGTCTGTGGTGACTGATCTGTTCTACTATTGTCAAGACTTGTATGTCTGCTAATTTCAAGCCACTCTGTATCCATTCTCATTCCACATTCCTGTGGGACAAGGTAAGGTGTCAGGCTCAAATCCGTCACTTCATAAATACCTTTTTGGGCACCTGCTTTTCTATCCGGATATGTCTCCCCTGATAATCCTTTATAGATATATTTATCTGCAAGTGTTGGCATGATAAAACGCATTCCAAATACTGGAATCTCAGGCAGTCCTTTTACTCCATTATAATGTACATCCACCTGGATTTTTCCGGATACATCAACCGTATATGTCACAAGTACCGTTGTTGACGGATTGGATATTGTCTCATAAGTATATTTTACAATGATCTCATCAGCAAAAACATCCCCACCGAAGCTGTTATTGTCCGGTGCATATGGTTTCTGCACTTCTCCATCCATGATAACCTGTGTTTCCTTACAGTCAATAAACATATCTGCTGAAAGCCAGCTTCCGCTTTTGATATGGAACTTGCTTCCTCTGTCGTTATCTGTCAGCGCTCTCCAGAAAGTAGGTTTTGGGCAACGGTACAGCCACTCATATCCGTTTTTAACGATAGATTCCAGTCCGCCTTGTGCATAAGAAAAAATATAATCAAATCCTTCACCATGTACACCAAGTGTATAGTCACCATAGACCACTCTTAATTTATCTGTATAAGCCATAGTAATACCTCACTTCCTGCATTGCCGGTTTCTCTTTTCTGTCAGCAAATACGATTCCATTTGCTGAGAATTCATAGTCTGAAGGTTTATCGTCAAAGTCTCCGCCATAGCGTAAAACTTCTTTTCCTGTCACCGGATCTTTTACAAGAATTGCCTGATCGATAAAATCCCATATAAATCCACCCTGATACATATCATATTTATCAATCAGCTTCATATAAGATCCCAGACCTCCCATGGAATTACCCATGTCATGCATAAACTCACATAATATATAAGGTTTCTTCGGATTGTTATTCAAATACTCCTCTACATCCTCCGGCTTTGCATACATTCTTGTTTCCATGTCAGAAATCGTATCCTCATATGCCCTATTGTAATAAGAACTTTCATAATGAACTAATCTTCCATCTTCCTTTTCAGCAAAATAAACGTTCATTGCTTCAATGTCATCACCCGCATAAGATTCATTTCCTAAAGACCAGAATAAAACGGATGTATGGTTTTTAAATGTTTCAAAATTGTTTCTTGCACGATCAAGTACAGCCTCTTTCCACTGTGGAAAAGATCCCGGCACATTGCAGGATGGTTCGATTGCCCCTAATTTCTGGAAGGATCCATGACTTTCCAGATTCGTTTCTGCCATCACGTAAATTCCTGCATTGTCGCACATATAATACCACGGTATCTGATCCGGATAATGACAGGTGCGTACCGAATTAATATTATTTCTGAGCATACATGCGATATCTGCTCGCATATCTTCTAATCCAATGCATCTTCCTGTTTCTGGATTCCACTCATGACGGTTTACTCCTGTGATAACCAAGCGTTTTCCATTTAAATAAATAATCTTATCAATAATCTCAATTCTTCTGAAACCAATATCGTAAGGGATTACTTCTACTAGACTTCCATCTTCCGCCTTAAGCTCTACATACGCATGATATAAATAAGGATCATGATTATCCCACAGTTTAACAGTTTCTAGATCAGTACAAATCGTACCTTCTAATTGGTCATTTTCTTTCTTTAACTGTACAGATTTTTCTACTAACAGATTTTCTTCCCTGTCTTTTAAAATAAAATTAGCAGTGATACTCTGAGCATCCGGTGCAGATACTTTCATGCTGACAGATACGCTTCCACTTACATTATCCTGATTCAACACAGGTTGAAACCATACATCATCCATATGTACATCCGGTATCGCTTTCAAAGTAACATTTCTAAAGATTCCAAAAAAGCGGAAAAAGTCTTGGTCCTCTAAAAATGCTGCTGTGCTCATCTTGTGAACCTGAACTGCCAGCACATTTCCCTTTTCTTTTATATAAGGTGTCAGGTCAAACTCAGAAGGCGTAAAACTATCTTCTGCATAGCCCACAAACTGACCATTCAGCCACAGATACATCGCTTCTTCTACACCTTCAAAACAAATATGGATTCTTTTCCCACACATGCTCTTATCCAGGTCAAAGTATTTGATGTAGGAACCTACCGGATTGTACTCTGCTTCTGAAAACATTCCTTTTTCTGCTCCGGTCGCCTCCATGCTGTAAGCTCCTCTGTGGTACTCTTTTCCTTCCCACGGATACATGGTGTTAATGTAGCGGATCTTATCATATCCAGCCAGTTCAATATGTCCCGGAACCATAATTTTATCGAATCCTGATGCATCAAATGTTTCCTCATAAAAATTAACTGGTCTGCTTTTTACATTTTTACTATAAGAAAACTCCCACTGCCCATTTAATGACTGAAATAATGGGTTTTTCTCTTTTTTCATGTCCGAATAATCCGAATAGTAGGAATGATCACTATGCGGAGCTAATTGATTCACCTTAAATACTTCCGGATTATCCAACCATTTCATATCAGCATTCATATTTTTCCTTCCTTTCCAAACAAATCCCCAAAAAAGATTTTTGGGATTTGTTCGTTAAAAATTTCTTGTTCTATTTTAGTATACACCTACAAATGAGATTACAGGAGCAACTCTTGAATCTTCAATACGAATTTCAATTGCATCTGTTTCTACGCCCTGCAAATCGATGATCTTCTTATAACCAATTGTGGTAGCATCCACCATTTTTTCTTTTCTTCCATCTTCTGCCGCATACCATACAGAAAACTTCTCCACTCGCTGACTGAAAGGAATTGCCTCTTTTAATACCAGATAAGATAATTTCTTTTTCTCTGTCCACTGCAGATGAATTGTCAATTCTCTGTCCCCGGCTTTATTTCTGAACACATTCTCATAATCATCTACTCTTAAGAGATCTGCATTTTTACCTTCCGCATCCTTTTCCGGAACTGTTGTAATTTCAGCGATATCTGCCAAATTATCTTTAAACGTGCTTCTTATAAAATCTCCAAGCATTTTTACATTATTAACATCTGTCTGATGAAGTTTTCCATTTTTCATTGGAGGAAGATTCAACAGAAGTGTTGTATTTCCACCAACTGAAGATAAATAAATCTCTTTCAGGTTTTCGAAAGAACGAACTTGATCATCTTCTTCCTCATGATAGAACCAACCTGGACGGATAGAAACATCTGTTTCTGCCGGATAATATGCTAATTTTTCTTCATTACGCAAGCATTCACGGCTTCCAAGATCTTCCTGTGTTTCATCTAACGGACGATTTCTGAACTCTTCATTATCTTCCTGCTGGCTGAGCTGTGCTGTAATCGCCGGATCTGTCATATCTGCGGCAACGACACTCCACTCACTTGGACGAACTTGTCCGGCTTCGTTTCCACACCAGCGGATATCCGGACCTGAAATTGAGATCACGGCGTTTGGCTGGAGTTTACGCATCACTTCATAATATCTCTGCCAGTCATAAACCTGTTTCTTTCCATTGCTGCCTTCGCCACATGCTCCGTCAAGCCAGATTACAAATATGTCACCGTAGTTTGTTAAAAGCTCTGTAAGCTGATTCACATAGTAGTCATCGTATTCTTTGCCTTTTCCATAAGATTCATTGTTTCTGTCCCATGGTGAGAGATAGACTCCAAACTTCAGACCATATTCCTTACATGCCTCTGCTGTTTCACGAACGATATCACCTTTTCCGTTCTTATAAGGTGAATTTTTAATACTATGTTCTGTATATTTGCTTGGCCATAAGCAAAAGCCATCATGATGTTTACAAGTCAGTATTAATCCCTTCATTCCACCTTCAGCAGCTGTCTTTGCCCACTGGCGAGCATCTAACTCTTCAGGATTGAAGATAGCTTCCGGTTCATCGCCTAATCCCCACTCACTTCCTGTAAAAGTATTTACTGTAAAATGGATGAAACAGAAATACTCCATATTCTGATAAGCGATCTGTCTTTTGCTTGGTATAACTGAAATTAAACGTTCATCCTCTTTCATACCCTTGTATTCCATTTTAACACTCCTCCAACTGTTTTCTAAGCTTTTCATTCGCATCTTCTACATTCATTCTTGACATGATAAATGTAATGATCAATGACAATACCATCGGAATCCACAAATACATAACATGCAGCATGTTCAGGCATGATTCTGGCTGGATTGTTGCTTCTTTCACAAATCCACTTGCATCAAGTAACCATCCACAAAGAGCAACTCCGATTCCTCCTCCGATTTTTGTACCAAAGGAAGTACAAGAATACATTGTTCCGTCAATGTGTTTATGTTTTGTAAGGTATGTATATTCTGAACAGCTTGCAACAACGGCTCCCATATCCCCCTGCCATGGTGCCATTCCAAGTGCTGCAACCGCTGTGAATGCAAGCATAAGTGGAACACTGCCCATATAGCCGGCAAAAATCACGCCTACACGTCCTGCTGTTCCAAGAATATAACCTGCAAGATTCATTCTATATAAACCTTTCATCTTTTCTACCAGCATAGGTGTAATGCACATTGCGATGATGACAGGAATATTGATTGCCCATGAAAATACAGAATATAAATTTTCATTTTTCAGTATGTAAATCATGTAATAAATTCCCATATTTAACATAGCTGAATAAATCTGCTGACAAATATAAGTAGCACAGATCATAAGATAATATTTATTGGAAAATAAAAGTTTTGCTGCCTCTACCAGACTATATTTTTCTTCTGTGTGGTCTTTACCTGCTTTTAATTCTTCTTCCGGAAGCTCCTTGATTGAAAATACGGAAATTGTATTTACAATCAATCCGATGATAGCATATACTACAGCAACTGTTCTCCAAGCAGCTGCTCCACCGCCTGCTGCTCTTACAAACTGAACTGTAACAGACTGAATAAGTAAGCTTGTTGAAAATGCAAAGATAAAACGCCATGATCCCATCTCTACACGTTCTCTGCTGTTTTTTGTACAAAATGTAACCAATGATGCATATGCAATATTATTTGCAGTAAAGAATACAGCATTTAACAGTGTGTATGCGATAAAGAACCATGCGTACTGAGCTGTTGTTCCAAGACTGTCCGGTATTGCAAAGTTTGCTACAAGTGTTACCGCACAACCAATATACGCATAAAGCATCCAAGGTCTTGCTTTTCCAAGTTTGCTTTTTGTTTTGTCAATCATAGTTCCAAAGAACATATCGCTGATTCCGTCAAATAACTTTGATACCATGATCAACGTTCCGATAATACCCGGATTTAAGCCTACTGTATTTGTCAAATACAGCATTACGAATGATGATAGAAATGCATACACAACATTTCCTGCCAGATCTCCTGAACCATAACCTACCTTATTATACCATTTAAGGTATCTTTTTTTTTCCATGTGAAACTTCTCCTTTCAACAACTATCTTTAGTTTCCACAACTTTTATATAATTTTACAAAAATTATATAAAAATTTTACGCCAGAATAAATATCATAAATGGAACAAAACATACACAAAATAACCTTTTTACTTTTTGTTTTTCGTTGTTATCCATTATTAAAAATGGACTTATCATTAAATTTGTGTTAAAATCAAACTAAATCTATCATTTTTGTTTAATTTTCAGACAGTTTCTAATTATTTTCATATACGGAGGTAGCAATGTACACAAACAATGCATATCTAAATGATTCGCATATAGACAGAAAGGATAAATCAAATCCACTTATTGTAACAATGTGCGGAACTTATAAGTTATATACCAAACCAAAACTTCCTACATGGAGACCCCGTGGCAGAGTTGACTTTCAATTATTATACGTTGCTTCCGGGAAAGCTCATTTCTATTTTGATAAGGATGGTACTGATACCATTGTACATGCTGGTCATATGGTTTTATATCGCCCCAAAGAACCTCAAAAATATGTCTATTATGCCAAGGATCACACAGAAGCATATTGGGTTCACTTTACTGGAAGCAGTGTCACAAATCTACTTCGTTCCTATGGCATAACCAAAGATAAGCGTGTCTTTTATTGTGGTTCTGATCCTGAATATAAAAATCTTTTTTCGGTTATGATAAAAGAGTTACAGATGTGTAAATCTGGTTATTCCGAAATGCTCGAAATGTATTTAAGACAGATTTTTATTAGATTACAGCGTCATTTTGAGCAAACGATTATGACAGACACATCCCAGATAGCAGAAGAAATAGACAAAGCCATTGTTTATTTTAGCGAACACTATAATGAAGCAATTAATGTTGATGCCTATGCTAAACAGAACCACGTCAGCACAAACTGGTTCATACGCAATTTCAAAATGTATACCGGAACTACGCCAAAACAGTTTATTTTGCAAAAAAGAATTAATAATGCTGAAACACTACTACAAAATAAACAATATAACATTAAAGAGATTGCACAGATAATAGGCTATGATAATCCTTTATATTTCAGCCGAATCTTTCAAAGAACGAAAGGTATATCTCCATCCGAGTATCGCAAAAACATATAAAGTATAAATAAAAAGGGAAGAGCTGATCAGTCATATTTATCAGCTCTTCCTTCTTGTTTGCAAATTTTGTCCACCTTTTATATTTATTTGGCAAGTAATATTTCGTTTCACATTTTATAATGACCTTGTCAACAGAAAGGAGATGAACTTCTATGAGAAACAAATTCCACAACTTTGTTCAACAACTACTTAACTTTTATGCAGACTTTTTTACTCGCAGATATTATCCTTTATAATTATGCAGTTGTTTCCACAACTTTATTTACACAACTGATATTTAAATTTCTAGGATTGATTTTTTGCAAACTTTTATTTTGTTTCACACTTTATAACAGCCTTATCAACAGAAAGGAGATGTATTTCCATGAGAAACAAGTTTTATAACTTTATTCAGCAACTGCTTAATTTCTATGCAGACTTTTTTACTCATAGATTTTATCCTTTATAGTATGCGATTGTACCCACAACTTTAATTATCCTCACCTGATAGTTAATCCATAGGATTAACTTTTCGCAAACTTTTAACTTCTACATCACTCAACACCTCTTCTGTAGCTTACGATTATGTAGGCCCATGTGTGATATTTATTATTTAGAAATAATCCATCTAGTTTTTTGCCTTGTTATCCGATGGCAATCTCACTTCCCCAGTTCTTTTTTTCATAATTGAATTCTGTGTTTCCATCTGTGTTGGAATATAATCGCTTTCCTGCAGAAATGCACCTGCCGCCTCAGCATATGATTCATATCCAGCTGCTTTCATTCTCTTTAACATTTTTTCCAAAGCACTGTTTTTGTCTCTGCTCACCTGTCGTGTGCTGATGCCCAGTTCCTCTGCTGTTTCCTTAACATGTTTTCCCATGATAAAATAATCGCTCACGATTTTCTTTTCCTTCTCTGTCAGATCTCTGTTGTGATATCCGATGCAATGTCACGTCCGCTATCTGCGATAAAGTCTGTCGCACAACCCTTCTCTGATTCTAATCCACAAAATAATACCGTATTATTTCTCTGATGCTGCTGATCAAACATATAATGTTCCTTATTATAAGAAATATTAAGAACTTCCAGCTCCTCTGCAGTAATATTAGCGTATTTCACCTTCTGATATCTGTCGTAAAATGTGTATTTTCTTTCTTCCATGATTGTTCCTCCGATTTGTCGTTTTTTTGATTTGATTTGTGACAAATCGAAAAATCATGGATATCTGGCATAATGCCTGCCTCTTCCCTGCATCTTGATATGCTCTTCCTTTCCGGCATCTACCTGTTAAAAAGGAAGCTTTTTCAAATCTGCAACCTGTTTTTGGGTATAGAAAAAGGCCATGCCCTTCCGGGCACAGCCTGACGCCTTAAAATTTGAGAAAAGAAAAACCTCCGCAAACATTACGTCTGCGAAGGTCTATTTCTCTCAGCATATCAATTCTAACATGCACGTATTTTCATTGTAATACCATTCACATGCCAGTTTACTGTCAGTTCACTGCCACTTTACTTCCACTTTTCTTCCAGTTTATTTCCTCCATCTTATTCTGTATCTTTTCCGGTCGTGTAAATGCCCAGAGCATTGTTGCATACAACCGGATTGCTTTCTTACGGTTTCGATAATAAGTGGTACTTGGCATATCATCCAGCATCAGCATCACATCTTCATTCGTATTTCCCGCTTCAAAATATCTATATTTCAAAAGCCGATAATACAGCTGTCCATTCTTTGGATAATCCCTCAAAGCTATCATGGAATCTCTCATAATTTCCAGCAAACAGAGATTCATATCATTATTCAGAAGTTTTTCCTGGATTCTGCGTTTCTCTGCAGTCGCATCGAAATCTACCAGAGCATATAACATTTCCTTCAGATGCTTGCCTTCTTCTGCATACATTTCATAATCTATGTCCACAAGATTCTTCTCAATACGGAACATTACCTTGGTATACTGACTCAACAATAATTCCGTATTCTTATAAGCATCCTCTGCCACTTCTTCCATATTAATAAACATATCCTGTATTCTCTGCATAATTGTCCTCCTTCCCGACCGCTTCCGCAGCCAGACCAATCATTGTATTGTTTATTCCATTCACAGTCTGTCACTGTCCTAACATCTCTTCATGCAGATTCCGCAGAAATATCCGCTGTGGGATGGCTTCTATTCCTGGCTGACCGGCAACTGTATGATCTATTGAAAGCAATCGGTTCTCACGGGAAAGGATGTATCCCCGACTGCTGATGTTCTCATCGAATATCTATCACTCCAAAGGGGGCCCTGATTCAGGCAATGTCATTTAGTTAAGATATTGAGTCGGCAGCCTCTTGCAGAGCAAGGTATATAAAAATATATACCCTGCTCTTTTTTTGTAAAAAATCCTTGACAAATATAGAAAAATTTGCGGCGAAGCCACTTAAATGTATTACATTTTGGAGGTAACGCTTATGATATTTGCGGAACATGTAAAAAACAAATTGTCATCTTTAATCCATGAAATGGCGACCGCCCCATGGTTGTTTTCAAAAAATCCAGAAGTTGATTTTTCACGGAACAGAAAACTTGATTTTGTATCTACAATTCAATTTCTTCTTTCTATGGAAAGTGGAAGCTTAAAAAAAGAATTGCTGGATTATTTCCAGTTCTCTGTCGATCCCCCGTCTGCTTCAGCGTTCTGTCAACAGAGAAACAAACTACTTCTGGAGGCATTCCAGTTTTTGTTTTATGAATTTAATTCTTGTTTCTCATTCGAAAAAAAGTATAAGGATTATCAACTATTAGCTTGTGATGGCTCAGATTTGAACATTGCCCGTAATCCAAACGATGCAGGCACTTATTTTCAGTCTCAACCAACTGATCGGGGATTTAATCAGATTCATCTGAATGCTCTTTTCGACCTGTGCGAGAAGCGATATATTGATCTTGTGATACAACCTGCAAGGCTAGAAAACGAATCATTGGCAATGACACAAATGATTGACCGTTATAAAGGAGAGAAAAAAACAATTTTTATCGCAGACAGAGGATATGAAACATATAATATTTTTGCGCATGTCCAAGAAAAAGGAATGTATTATCTG
>ERZ1027100.163-NODE-163-length-44263-cov-16.668160_pt1 | contig 44263 bp, 28 predicted proteins | sample MGYA00519407_ERZ1027100 | MGnify/ENA primary metagenome ERZ1027100 (study PRJEB26926, sample SAMN06164645) | human gut metagenome | biome: ENVO:00009003; feature: ENVO:2100002; material: ENVO:00002003 | host: Homo sapiens | place: USA | collected 2012 ... | reverse complement strand
TATCATCTTCATATGCCATCTTATTTTTTAGAGACATTTACTGAATATCCCTACAGTAGATTCTTGTTGGTAAAGTTATTGAATATCGTACAGCTTCAATTTGTTATATAAAGTTTTCCGGTCTATGCCTAATAAGATGGCGGCTTTACTTTTATTATTTCCTGTTTGCTTCAATGCCTCAAGGATACGTTTCTTTTCTGCCGCTTCATCATGCAGGCTGAATGTCTGCGGACCGGCGGACCTTATAGGTTCCTGCAGCTCATAACCTAATTCGGCAAGGGTGATGAAGTTGCTCTGTGCCAATAGGGTGGCACGTTTTACTATATTTTTCAATTGCCGGAGGTTTCCGGGCCATGAATACGTTTGTAAAGCTTGGCTGGCAGCGGTATCAAACCCTATCAGCTGGCGGTCCAGTTCTCTGTTTGCCTGATCCAAAAAGAAATTGGCGAATAGCAGGATATCTTCTTGCCGCTCTTTTAATGCCGGCATACGAAGGGTGAATTCATTGATGCGGTGGTAAAGATCTTCGCGGAAGTTTCCTTTTTCAATGGCCTGTTGCAGGTTCTCATTGGTAGCGCTGACCAGTCGCACGTCTACCTCTATTTCTTTATTGGAGCCGACCGGACGGATACGTCTTTCCTGCAAGGCACGGAGCAACTGTATCTGTACTTCATAACTTAAGTTGCCTATTTCATCCAGAAACAAAGTACCTCCGTTGGCTTCTACGAATGCTCCTGTTTTGTCGTTTAACGCCCCTGTGAAGGAGCCTTTGACATGACCGAAAAATTCGGAAGCCGCCAGCTCTTTGGGGATAGAACCGCAGTCTATGGCAATGAATGGCTTGTCGGCCCGTTTGCTTAGCTGATGAATACGGTGCGCCACATACTCTTTACCTGTTCCGCTAGCACCGTTTATCAGCACGGACATGGGGGTGGGGGCTACCAGACCTACATAATTGTAGAGTTGGCGCGCTGCCTCGCTTTCCCCCTCCAGAAAATTAGAGGGAGGAACGGTTGCACTGTGGGGAACGGCTTTGTTCTTAGATGCTTTGGGCGCGACTGTGTTCTTTTCTATTCCTACCGGTGTGGGTAAAGCTTTGTTTTGCAATGCCTCATTAATTTTCTTCAGCAACTCATCCGGTTGTATCGGCTTTGAAATGTAATCACTGGCTCCATGTTTTATAGCCTGTACAGCGCTTTGGATGTCAGCATAGCCTGTCATGATGATGAGTGGGATGTTATATTTCTGTTCTTTCATCCATGAAAGCAAGAAGATACCATCTTGATCAGGCAGGCGCAGATCAGACAAAACAAGATCGTATGGTTGTGCATCCAGTTGTTTGCGTGCGCGCGCATTACTGCTTGCTGTATCAACCGAAAATCCTTTTTTACCCAGCCAAGTTTTCAACATGGTGGCAAAAGTCAAGTCATCTTCTACTATCAGAATGGAATGTGGCATCTTTATGTGGTTTTTATTCGTGCAAAAATAAGCTTTTTTCACGGTGTACCGAAACACGGACTCTATTTCTAATACCTTTTAACTTAACAGGGCTTAATTCTTCATGCTTCATTCGGTATTTCGATCTGCTTTTTTGCTTCATCAATTACTTTTTCTATTTCTTCTATTATAAAGTTTGTTTTCTCTATCGCTTCTTCACCGATTTCGGTTGTCCCTCGTCTTTGTTCCATCCATGTCAGTGCAGGAATGCAACGGGTAGCTCCCAGCATGGTGAACAGTGGCAACAGTTTATGAGCTATTGCCGTGATGTCTTCCATATTCTTTTTCGCCAATGCTTCTTCCATACACTCTCGGTTCTTTTTTGTTTCGCTGATGAAGGTACGGAGTATTTCTGAGGCTGCTTCCGGATCATCTTCCGAGAAGGCGGTCAGGGCGGAGAAATCCAACGTTTCTTGTTGGGGATGATTTTCTTTGGCCGGTGCTATATGGGGAGTCGGATTTCCTGTGGCGGGTACATCCTTTCCTGTGACCTGGAAGATGGCTGTAAACAATTCGTTTATGGTGAAAGGTTTGTGCAGGCAACCGGCAAAGCCATGTGAACAGAAATAATTTTCGTCCATATCGCTACGGGCGGTCAGGGCGATCACCGGCAGGGTTTGCACCCATGATGTGTCCAGCGTGCGGATGGCTTTCAATAAGTCGAATCCGTTCATGGCAGGCATTTGTATGTCCGTGAGTAAGACGTCGAAGCGCTTTTCTTTCAATTGGTTGAGGAGCTCTTCGGGATGATGGCAGCAGGTCACAGTCACTCCGGGGCGTTCCAGCATGGCGGTGGTAAGCTGTAACTGTATGCGGTCGTCGTCAATTAAAATCAGGTGAATCGGCTCACTGTCTTCGCGTGGAGTGTCTGTTTGCCGGATCCCGGTTGCGTCAGGGGAAGCAGGAGTATGTTCTGCTCCCGGTCCGGAAAGATTTTCATCCGGATGGGAAGGACCCTCAGGCAAAGGCAGATATACATGGAAGCAGCTGCCTTTGTCTTGTTCGCTTTCTATCTTGATATCCCCTTCGAGCAGAAGCACCAGTTTACGGGTGATGGCCAGTCCCAAGCCGAATCCTTCTTGTCCTTGTGCATTATGGAGCCGGGTGAATTCCTGAAAGATACGTTGTTGCTCTTCTTGGCTGATACCGCATCCTGTGTCACTGATACTGAAATGCAATTGGCCGTTTTCCAATGCTGCCCGCAGGGTGATGCCTCCTTCTTTAGTGAATTTCAGTGCATTGGATAGCAGATTCTCCGCTATTTGGCGGATACGGAACGGGTCTCCTATGTATACGCGGTTCAATGATTCGTTGCAATGATAGTTCAGTTCCAGCTGTTTGGAGTCTGCCATCGGTTTGAAGCTAATATAAATGGTGTCGAACAGTTGGTGGGGGTTGAACGATACCTGGTTGACGTCCATTTTATGTGCATCCAGCCGGTGGTAATCCAGCAGGGATTTGACCAGGCTGAGCAGGTGATTGGCTGAACTCTGCATATTGTTCAGATAGAAACGCTGGCGTTCTTCGGTAGTGATCCGCTCCAGCAGGTCGGTATAGCCCAAGATGGAACCCACGGGAGCTTTGATATCGTGGGTGATGGTCAGCATTAGTTTTTCACGCGCCGCCAATAAGTCTTCGGCGCGACGTTTGGCTTTTTCCAGTTCTCGGCGGTAGTGGTTGCTGCGAGTGATGTCTCTCCATATCAAGACCAGAAAGAAAATAGCCAGAACCACAGCGACAATGGCGATTCCCGCCACTGTGCGGATAGAGCTTTGGCGAATATATTCCTCTTGTATATGTTTGTTTTGGGCCAAAGCTTGCTCTTCCTCCTCTATAGTACTTAATAGCTGATTGACTTTCTGACTTAGTTTCAAGCCGCTGAGGCGCAGGGACTGGGTGCGGCGATTGACCATTTCCATACGTTCTTGTTGGGTATCGGTTACTCGGCTCTGTATGTTTTTCAACATGGTGACCACAGTATCTGCCGGACTGTATGCCTCGGTCAGCGTATCGGTATATTCTTCCTGAATCACATTGTTGACCTGTGTGGAATCTGCTTTTCCGGGCGAGAACACTTCTCCCAAACGTTTGAAGAAGCTTTTGGGCTTTTTACGAATAATATAAGAATTGGTGTGTGTGATTACTTTTTTTCGTACATGGGGAAGGCTGAGCAAGGAATCTTGCTGGGCGATCAGTTCGTCTATATGCTGTTTGTAAAGTATATCTGTCCCACCGTCCTGAATTGCTTTCAGCAGGTTGCGCATATTCCGTTCTTTATCCATGAAAAGCATTCCTACGGTATCCAGTCGCGCCAGTTGTATGCTGTCTGTCAGCAACGTGCGTAGGGAGTCAAGTGCCGTGGTGGCTTGTTTCATGGCTCGTTGGTATCGGTAGTATTGTTCTATTTGTCCCGTACTGAGCGATTGTCCGATGACTTCCGCCTGATAGAGCTGGCTGATAATTTGGTTGGTGACATGGCGCCGTTGGCTCAGGATGGCTTCATCATCACCGGTTCCGGACAGTGACTTCATTTCTTGATAGATATATCCGATAGATATAAAGAGCAGTGCAGTCAGCAGAATATAGCCGAATGCAACTTTCAGCTTGGTGGAACGGTTGGGCAGGCTCATGGTGGTTTTATTTTTATTTCGTATCACGGTTAAAGCGCAGGTAATAGAGTATTCCGGCTGTAGTCAGTCCGAAAGGAAATGCCATCCATATTCCTATGATTCCCCAATCCATGATGAAACCGAAAAAATAGCCGGCAGGCAGGGAGATAAGGAAATAGGCGATGAATGCGATATACATCATGGGTTTCACATCTGCGATTCCACGAAGGGCATTGGCGAAATTTATCTGTAATCCATCACCAAACTGGTAGATGATGAACGGAATGATAAGTTGTGCTACCATTACGCTGACCGCCGGACTGTCGCTGAACCATCCTCCCAGTTCGTTACGCAGCAGGAAGATGGGCAGGGCGCCTATCAGTGCGATGAGCAGCATGATATGGAATCCGGCGTATGCAGAGCGCCTGACGTTCATCCGGTCATTCTGTCCGCGGAAGTTGCTAACCCGCACGGCAACGGCTGCTCCCATGCCATAATACATCATAAAGCAGATTTGGGAAATGGCGAGCATCACTTGGTGGGCCGCCAGAGCAGTAGTCCCGATCCATCCCACCATAATGGCACTGAGACTGAACGAAGCAGTTTCCATTCCCATCTGCATGGCAATGGGCCATCCCAGTTTGTTCAGGTGCAGGAAGTCTGCCCGGTTGAGCGTATTGTGTAGAAAGCCTTCTTTATAAATATGATAACGTCGGGTACAGAAAAAAATGACGGCGAACACGATCACCATCATGATACGGGAGGCCAATGTGGAAATTCCCGCTCCCAGCAATCCCATTTCGGGCATTCCCAGTTTACCGTAAATCAGAATGTAGTTGCCGATAATGTTCATTACATTTCCTGTCAATAAGATCCACATGGAAACGCGGGTATCGGTTATGCCGTCGGCAAATTGCTTGAAACCGTTGAAAAGCAGTACAAACAACAAGGATATCAGCAAAACGATGAAGTAGGGACGCATTAAAGGCAGCAGTTCTTCGGGTTGCCCCAGTCGGTGGATATTCAGATAAAGTATCCACATGATGAGTGTGAGCAATACGGCCAGCAGTGTGTTGGCAAACAGGCTGTTCTTCAGCATTCGTCCCACTACATGGGTTTCTCCCCGTCCGAACAGACTCCCTACGATAGGAGTCAGCCCGTATGAGAATCCGGTAGCGAAAATAATGGCCAAAGTAAACATATTGTTGACAAAACTGGCGGCGGCTAATTCATTCGTGCTGTGATGGCCTATCATCAATGTATCGGCAAAACCCAAAATGATGACACCTATCTGGCCGATAACGATAGGGATACCTAAAGTGAAAAGTGCTTTGTAATGTTGCATGGTTAATAAATTGCTAATGTGCCAATATGCTAATTTGCCAACTGGCTGCGCTGTGTTCCGCATGGCGCAGCCAGTTGGCAAATTAGCACATTATCAGGTCGGCAAATTACTTTTATAGTAGAGTGTGGAACAATTTTCTCGCACAAATGTTTTTTGTGCAGCTTCTTTTATCTGGCCGGCAGTGACCGAGCGATATTTGTTTACTTCATTGTTAATATCTTCCGCTTTGCCGGTCAGTTCAAAATAAGCCAGATTGGTAGCCACATTCAGGTAATTCAGGTTATTGAATATCTGTTCGCTTTCATAGCGGTTCTTTACTTTTTCCAGCTCGTCTTCATCCACACTTTCTTCCGTCAATGCCTTCAGTTCCTGCCATACGGCAGCTTCGGCAGCTTCCAGCGTGACGCCTGGGGCGGGTTTGCCGGTGATATGGAACAATCCCTCGTCAATGCTGCCCGATATATAGGCGTCGATACTGTTGAATACCTGTTTCTCTTGTACCAGATGCTGCACCAGACGGCAGGAACGTCCGCTGCTCAGCAAGTCGCTTAGCATATCAAAAGCATAGTAGTCGGGATGGCGTCGTTCACAGATATGGAATGCCATAAAGAGCGCGTCTACAGGCACGTTCCGCTCTACTGTCAGTCGGCGTTCTTCCGTTTGCCGGGGTTCTGCCGGCAGTGAGCGGGGGGCTACGTTGCGGCGCGGGATAGGGCCGAACCACTTTTCAGCCAATGTCACTGTCTCTTCAAAAGTAATATGTCCCGTTACAGCCAGAATTGCGTTGTCCGGTGCATAATATTTAAAGAAAAAGGCTTTCACCTCTTCAAGGGTGGCATTGGCTATGTGGCTGATTTCTTTGCCGATGGTAGGCCACTGGTACGGATGCACCTTATAAGCTAGGGCGCGTAGCAGATGTGAGGCGTCTCCGTATGGCTGGTTCAGGTTCCGCTGTTTGAACTCTTCGATTACCACTTGCCGTTGCACTTCCAGACTGCGCGGGTTAAAGTCGAGGGATAACATACGGTCACTCTCCAGCCAGAATCCGGTTTCCACATTCTGACGAGGGAGGGTGATGTAATAATTGGTTATGTCATTATTTGTCCATGCGTTGTTTTCGCCTCCGGCATTTTGTACCGGAGTGTCATAGTCGGGCACATGGACGGAGCCTCCGAACATCAGGTGCTCAAACAGATGGGCGAATCCGGTATGATCAGGATCTTCATCGCGTGCGCCCACATCGTACAGTAGGTTCAATGCCACCATCTGAGTCGTATTGTCCTCATTGTGTATCACACGCAGCCCGTTGGACAAGGTGTATCGGTTAATGTTAATCATCTGAGTTGCAAATTACTGAATACTTGCCTTGAGAATCCGGATATTCTCTATAGGGCGGTCTGCGCGGTTCGTTTTTGCTATTTCAATATTGTCCACTACTTCCATACCTTCGGTTACTTCACCGAATACGGTATAAGAACCGTCCAGGTGGGGAGCGCCGCCTATGGTGCTGTATGCTTTGATCTGTTCGGGGGTGAAGCGGAATTTCTCTTCTTTGTCCGCCAGCTCACGGGCTTGGGCTTCCAAGGTGTCCTGTAATTCCAGTAATCCGGCATTGTCTCCCGCCTTGCGCATCTTGTATATTTCCTTCATGTGCTGGCGTGCCAGACTGTCGAATAGAGCCTCTTCACGCTGTTCGTTTATTTTGTTCTCCATGCCCAGCAATTGCGGTTCGGTGAACTTGCGTCCGGTAACAATATAGAACTGGCAACCCGATGAAGCCTTTTCGGGGTTCACATCATCACCCTGGCGTGCTGCCGCCAATACTCCTTTCTTGTGGAAGAATTTCGGATTGAACTCAGCGGGAATGGTGTAACCCACATCACCGCTGCCCAGCATGGCAGTATCCGATGCGTTTTTGCTGTCCGGATCGCCAGCTTGGATCATGAATTGTTTGATAACCCGGTGGAACAATGTACTGTCATATACTCCTTCTTTTACCAGTTTGATAAAGTTATCACGATGTTTCGGCGTTTCATTATACAGGGCCACTGTGATATTTCCCATGGTGGTTTCCAGTTTTACCAAGGTACGCTTTTCATTTTCCATATGATGATTTGTTTGTCTTTTCGAGCCGGCGTTGCATGCAGTCAATGCAATGAAGGCCAGGCATATTAGTAAAATTTTGTTTGAAGTCATGAGCTATTTTTTATTTATCGGACAAAGATAGGAAATAAAATTGAGAGTAAGAGCGGAAAAGCGAAGAAAGGAAGGATAAAAAAGGGAGAGAGCGGAGGAATACTTCAGACGTAGACGCGGCAGATCCAGGTCTTTTTTCCTCACAAACGTGCGTGTTCTTATAATTTGTAGAGAAGAAAAGTAAATGGGGCAGAGTGAGGGGAAGAGAAGCACCGGAAAGAGAAAAGACGAAAGAAAATAGATAAAAAGACTGGCGGCAAAACCGGAAGATGATAAGACTTGAAAAAAGAAAATTAAAAAAGTTTCTGAATAACATGGTTTGCATAAGTATTGAAATTTGCATTGAATAGTAGTATGGCATCCATCGTTTCAGAGGGAAGTCTTTGATGAAGGATGCCGGATTTATATCATATTTGTAATATGCGCGCACGTGTGTGAGAAAAAGGAACTGCGTCTACGTTGGAAGTAGCTTCCGTCTTCTTGGAAATCTGTCGGCTTGTCCGTATTGTTCATATTATGGGAACAGACGGGAGAGCTGAAAGATTTAAATTTTGCGGGGGTAAGATTATAGATCTTTCTTAGTGGCAACAGGTAGTCCGTAAGTTCTTTTTTAATAAATTATGGGAAACAAAAGATAAAAGCTGCGTTCTTTCAACCATTATGCCGATAAAATTGTTTAAATTTGCAGGAATACTTGTACAGACACTCGATGAAGAAAAAATATGTTCGTTGGACATTGTGGACGATAGCATCTCCGTTCATTCTGTTCATCATTTTATGTATATTGATTTATTTGCCACCTATTCAGAATTTTCTGGTGGACAAAGCTGCTGTATATGCCTCGGAAGCTACTGGTATGAATATCTCCGTGGGACGTATCTCTTTGTCTTTTCCGTTGAATCTGGTGGTGACCAATGTAGATGCTGCTTCCCCGCATAATGATACGTTGCTCAGTGTACGCCGCCTGCAAGTGAATGTGCAGTTGCTGCCACTGCTGAAAAAGCAGGTAGAAGTGGATGGCATATCCCTGCAAGGAGCCACAGTGAATTCTAATGACTTGATACATGGCATGAAGTTGAACGGTACTTTGGGGGAATTGTTCATTTCCAGTCATGGAGTGGCACTGGACCCCGAAACTGCCATCGTTAACAAAGTCTTGTTGAAAGATACGGATTTATCTCTCTGCCTGAATGACACTGCTGCGGCCGATACGGCTGCAAGCGACACCACCTATTGGAAAATAATATTGCAGGATATTGATTTACAGAATGTATCCTTTGCGCTGGATATGCCTTTGGACAGCTTGTCATTGGCGGCTTCGCTGGATAATGCCATACTGCGCGACGGGCTGATAGACTTGCATAAATCGGCCTATTCGCTGCAAACGTTTCGGATAGAGAACGGACGTGTGCGTTACGATAACGGGAAGCCGCTGGCTGCCGACAGCCTGTCCTCCGGACTGGACCCCTCCCATATTGCACTGACGGATATCGGTGTGAAACTGGATTCCCTATACTACGGAGGTAGAAATATGAAAGCCATAATCAGCCAGTTTGTGCTGAAAGAGCGTTCGGGAGTGGAAATCGTTTCTGCCACAGGGCGGATGGTTTCCAATGACAAGGTGCTGCGTGTGCCTTCATTGAAACTGGAAACCCGGGATTCTTATCTGGAACTGAACGCTGCGATGGATTGGAATGCCTTGGATTTTAAGGATGAAGGCTTGGTGTCCGCACGGCTGATGGCTGATATAGGAAAGCCGGATGTGGTGAGATTCATGGGAAGTATGGATGAAAAGTTTATCCGGCAGTATCCTTCCGAACCCTTGCGCATCCGTACAGGGATCGACGGTGATTTGAACAAGCTGAAACTGACTACGCTGACTGCCGAGCTGCCCGGTGCATTGGGATTGTTCGCCCGGGGGGAGCTAACCCATCTGACAGACAGTCTGCTGCGCGGGGGGGATATCACTTTGGAAGCTGAAACCAAGGATTTGAAGTTTGTTTCTACGTTGGCTGAAGGAATAGAAATTCCATACGGAACGCGCTTGGAAGGCAAATTTACGATGGCGGGCACTAAAATGGGCACGGACCTGCTGCTGATGCAGCCCGAAGCCCAGGCGGTGGTTGCGGCCGATACTATTCCTATAACGGTTTATAATGACAGCATCTCCGTAGCGGATGATTTCAAGATGGAACGGGCAGCCCGTCTGTTTGCCAAATACGACTTGTCGCGTGACAGGTATGAGGCAGACTTGGCTGTCAATCATTTTGACCTGCACCAGTTTATGCCTGCCGATTCTTTGTACACCTTGTCCACCCGTCTGAAAGTGGAGGGGGAAGGTTTTGACTTTTTCTCTCCCCGTACTTATTTCAATGCGGAGGGCGGCATAGACCGTTTCCATTATGGCAGTTATCATCTGACAGGAATTTCATTGGCTGCCGGACTGGAGAAATCAAAGGTGCATGCTTCACTGGCAGTGAAAAACTGGACCATGGATATTAAGGCGCATTTGGATGGTATCTTGAAACCTCATGATGTTTCGGGCGACTTGAAAATGGATGTGGCTCATTTGGATTGGCAGGCGCTTCATCTGATGGATACCCGTTTTCAGACCTCTCAGCACCTGGGTGTCCGTTTCAGCAGTGACCTCAGAAAAAGGTATGTCGTAGAGGCCGAGATGACGAATGCCACGATTGTCACTGCCAAACGCACTTCCCATTCCAAGGACCTGTTTGCCGGATTCAGCACTTCCAGAGATTCCACTTTTGCTTATCTGCGTGCGGGGGATCTTGATTTGAGTCTGGAAGGAGCAGGGCACATGGAATACATTTCCGGCAGGGCGGATTTGCTGATGAAGAAACTGGCGGAACAATGGGAAAGCAAACATATTGAACAGGAGGAGCTTCGGGAATTTCTTCCGGGACTATGTCTGAAAATATCTTCCGGTCCCGATAATCCGATAGCCAATTATCTGTCAATGATGGGGTTGTCATACACTCGTCTGTTTATGGATGTGGATTCATCTCCGGCAGAGGGATTGAACGGGGAGGCTTATTTATATGGATTGCGTACAGACAGCCTGACTTTGGATACCATTTATCTGGATGTACAGCAGGACCTGAATGGCATAAATATGTTGAGCGGAGTGGTGAACGGACCCAAACCGGGACAGGAGGCGTTTGATGTGACGCTGGAGGGAAATGTGGGAAACAACAGCGCCCAGTTGTTGGTTCAATACCTGAATGCCCGTAAAGAACAGGGAGTATATATGGGAGTGATGGCCGACCTGCGCCGCCACGGCATACGCATGAAGGTTTTTCCGGAGCATCCCACGTTGGTATACCGTCCTTTTACCGTGAATAAAAATAACTATATTTATCTGGCTGACAACGGGCGGATTCATGCAAATCTGGATTTGCATGACGAGCAGGGGACCGGACTCAGTTTCTATACCAATCGGGAAGATACCATAGCCAAACAGGATATGACGGTGGAGCTTTCACGCATCAATCTGAAAGAATTCCGGCGTATCCTTCCCTATATGCCTGATATGGAAGGATGGATCGGAGCAGAAGCGCATTATATAGATTCCGGTCCGTATATGATGGTGAGCAGTGATTTGCGTATAGATGAATTCAAATATGAAGGCAGTGCGTTGGGAAATTGGGAACTGGGTGGTGTGTATCTGCCCGGTGAGGCAAAGGATCATCATCTGGATGCCTATATACGCCATGATGGTGAGGAGATAGCTCATTTGGGAGGTATCTATCTGCCCGCGGAGGAAGGAACGGGAAGCCTGAGCGCGGATATAGCCTTCGAACATTTTCCGCTGAATGTCGCCAATCCGTTTGTGCCCGACCGCATGGTGGAACTGGACGGGGATATTGATGGAACATTGTCCATGAAAGGTGATCCGGCCAAACCCTTGCTGAATGGGGAACTGGCATTGGATTCCGTGACTTTCTTCATGCCGGAGATGTCTGCCATGTTCCGTTTTGATAATGAACCGGTGCAGGTGGTGAACAGTAAGATGATGTTCAAGGAGTTCGATATATTCACCAAAGGCAAGACTCCTTTTACCATTAACGGCGAGGTGGACTTCTCGGATTTGGAACGGACGGCGGTGAACCTTAAAATGCATGCCGAGAATTATGAGTTGCTGAATGCTCCCCGTACCAAGCGGGCTATGGTTTACGGCAAGATGTATGTGGATTTTAACGCAACGCTGCGCGGTCCTGTGGAGGAACTGGTGATGCGGGGGAACATGAACATATTGGGGAAGACCAATGTGACCTATGTCCTGAAAGACTCTCCCTTGACGGTGAACGACCGTTTGGGGGATATGGTGACTTTTGTCAATTTCAACGACACAACTTCGGTAGAGGAGTCCTCTGTCCAGCAAATCTCTTTGGGAGGGATGGATGTGGCCATGACCATGCATATAGACCAGGCGGTGCAGGCACGTGTGGATCTGGTGCCGGACGGCTCCAACTATATGTTGCTGGAAGGAGGCGGAGACTTGTCATTCCAGTACACTCCTCAGGGGGATATGTTGCTGACCGGGCGTTATTCCTTGATGAGCGGGGAGATGAAATACCAGATTCCGATTATTCCGCTGAAGACTTTTAATATTCAAAATGGCAGTTATGTGGAGTGGACGGGAAATATCATGAATCCGCAACTGAACATTACCGCGACCGAAAGGGTCCGTGCTTCGGTGGGTGAGGATGGAAAGACTTCGCGTATCGTCGGGTTTGATGTAGGGATCGCTTTGAGCCAGAGTCTGGAGAATCTGGGGCTGGCGTTTACCCTTTCGGCTCCCGAGGATGCGTCTGTGCAAGACCAGCTGAATGCCATGTCGGTGGAGGAACGGGGAAAACTGGCTGTCACCATGCTGGTGACCGGAATGTATATGGCTGAAGGAAACTCTACGGGAGGATTTAATGTGAATAATGCCTTGAACTCATTCCTGCAGAGCGAAATCTCGAATATTGCCGGGAAAGCACTTGATATCAATGTGGGCATGGAAACGGTGGATGACGCCGATAGCGGCGGGAAACGCACGGATTATAATTTCCAGTTCGCCAAACGTTTCTGGAATAACCGCTTCCGTATAGTGGTAGGCGGTAAAGTGTCTACCGGAAGTACGGTACAGCAGGATGAAACCTTTATTGATAATGTATCCATAGAATACCGCTTGGACAACAGCGGTACCCGGTATGTCAAGCTCTTCCACGACAAGAACTATGAGAGTGTGCTGGAAGGTGAGATCATAGAGACCGGTGTGGGTATTGTGCTTCGCAAGAAGATGAGTCACCTGGGCGAACTGTTTATTTTCAAGTCTAAGAAGAAAAAATGATTGTTGGAGATATGGAGAGAAAACATAACATAAACCTGTTTCTATTATCGGTATTGTTGCTGATGACAGTTTCCTGCTCTACTACCAGGAATTTGCCGGAAGACGAAACGCTATATGTCGGTGTGAAAAATATGGAGATTCTGAATGAAGACAAGACCCCTGCCGGTGTCCAGACCTTGGAAGAGGTGGAGGCTGCTTTGTCTTATCCTCCCAATAATGCCATTTTGGGAAGCAACTCCTTGCGTTTTCCCATTCCTTTCGGTTTGTGGATATACAATGATTTTGTGAAATACCAGGATAAAAAGGGGGTGGGGCATTGGATCTTCAACAAGCTGGGGTCTACTCCGGTGTATTTGTCTACGGTGAATCCGGAAACCCGTGTGAAGGTGGCCACCAATCTGTTGCATGATTATGGCTTTTTCAATGGTGCTGTGACTTATTCTGTAGACTCGTTGAAGAATCCTCGGAAAGCCAAGTTAAGTTATAAGATTGATATGGCGAACCCTTATTATCTGGACTCTGTCATGTATCTGAAATATCCTCCTCGCGCCGATAGTCTGATCAGGGCTGCTTATGACCAGAGGGTATTGCATAAAGGAGATAATTTCAGTGTGTTGAAACTGGAGGAGGAGCGCCAGCGGCTGAGTACCCTTTTCCGTAACAATGGTTATTATTATTTCCGTCCCGAATTCATTACTTTCCGTGCGGATACCTTGCGCAAACCGGGAATGGTCAGTTTGCAGGTTGTTCCGAAAGCTGGAGTGCCTGCCGATGCGAAAAGACCTTATTATATAGGGAATACTTCTGTTTATCTTACCGGATATAAAGGAGAGGAACCTACTGATTCCATCGTCTTTCCGGGAATGACTTTACACTATAGCGGTAAGAAACCCGGTATCCGCCCCGGAGTATTGGCTAAGCGCTTCTTTTACCAGAAAGGGCAGCTTTATTCTCAGACCCGTCAGAATTTCACGCAGGAAGCCTTGGCGCGTTTGGGCATTTTCAAATTTGCCGAGTTCCGCTATGCCCCGCAAGATACATTGCCGGGGTGTGATACGCTGAATGTGCGGATGAATGCTACATTCGATTTGCCGTATGACGGAGAACTGGAATTCAATGTGACTACCAAAAGTACGGATCAGACTGGTCCCGGAGCGATTTTCAGCCTCTCGCGGAAGAATTTCATGCGTACAGCTGCCACGCTTTCTTTCCAGTTGAAAGGGTCATACGAATGGCAGACCAATTCTACGGCGGACGGGAACAGTTCTAAATTGAACTCATACGAGTTGGGGACTTCTTTTTCATTGGAGTATCCTCGCCTGGTGTTGCCGTGGATGAGTAAAAAAATGATGAGCTCGCGATTTCCGCAGCATACCTCATTCAAGTTGTATGCCAGTCAGTTGAATCGTGCCCGCTTCTTTAAAATGCTTTCTTTCGGTGGAACGGTGTCATACGATTTCCAGCCTTCGCGGGTATGGAAACATACTGTGACTCCTTTCAGATTGGCATTTAATACGTTGCAGCATACTACTACACGTTTTGATACGATAGTGGACAAGAACCGGAGCTTGAAAATCAGTTTGGGAAATCAGTTTATTCCAGCTATGAGTTATACGTTTACGTATGATAACGCCCCGTTGAAGAAACGCAATAATTTATGGTGGGAAACTTCCTTTACTTCGGCAGGTAATCTGACTTCGTTGGTGTATGCTGCTTTTGGGAAGGGATTCAAGGAAACAGATAAGAAGTTATTAAACAGTCCTTATGCGCAATTCCTGAAAATGACATCCGAAGTGCGTTGTTTGTTTAAAGTCGGAGAGAAACAGCATATAGCCACTCGTTTGATGGGGGGAATTTTGTATGCATATGGGAACCAGACTGTAGCGCCTTACAGCGAGCAGTTCTATATTGGGGGAGCTAACAGTATCCGTGCGTTTACAGTGCGCTCTATCGGTCCCGGTTCTTATCGTCCCGAAGATAAACAGTATGGTTATCTGGATGAAACCGGAGATGTGAAGCTGGAAGCGAATGTGGAATACCGTTTCCCTATCCTGGGTGATTTGTACGGGGCAGCTTTTCTGGACGCGGGAAATGTGTGGCTGCTGCGTGAACAAAAGAATGAGGAAGGTGAGAATATACGTCCCGGCGGTTTGCTTACTCTTCGTAATTTTGCTAAAAGTATAGCTTTGGGTACTGGGGTGGGATTGCGTTATGACCTTACTTTCCTGGTAATCCGCCTGGATCTGGGTATTGCTCTTCATGATCCGTATGATACCGGCAAGAAAGGATATTATAATATTCCTAAGTTTAAGGATGGACTGGGATTGCACTTTGCCATCGGCTATCCTTTCTAGAAATAGGGCTTGATTTGCGTCAAAAGGAGGGAAATGATTGATTTATGCTCGAATTTGAATGGAATGTAGCTTTTTTCCTCCGTATTATTTTGTAGCTTTGTACCATCAAATATTCAATTTTAAATAAATAAACTATGAAACCAACTTTATTTTTATTGGCGGCTGGTATGGGCAGCCGTTACGGAGGATTGAAGCAATTGGATGGTCTGGGTCCTAACGGCGAAACTATTATGGATTATTCTATTTATGACGCTATCAACGCCGGCTTTGGAAAACTGGTCTTTGTTATCCGTAAAGATTTTGAACAAGATTTTCGTGAAAAGATTATTTCTAAATATGAAGGTCATATTCCTTGCGAATTGGTATTCCAGGCTTTAGACAATCTGCCGGAGGGTTTTACTTGTCCTGCGGAGCGTACAAAACCTTGGGGAACTAACCATGCTGTCATGATGGGAGCTGATGTGATACAGGAACCGTTTGCGGTGATCAATTGCGATGACTTCTATGGCCGTGACTCGTTCCAGGTAATGGGCAAGTTCCTTTCTGCATTGCCCGAAGGTGCTAAAAACACGTATGCTATGGTGGGCTTCCGTGTAGGAAATACATTGAGCGAGAGTGGAACGGTATCCCGCGGCATCTGTGGAACCAATGCGGATCATTTGTTGACTTCCGTGGTAGAACGTACCAAAATTCAGCGCATAGACGGAGAAGTGAAGTATATTGACGACAATGGCGAATGGACAGCTACCCCTGACACAACTCCGGTGAGCATGAACTTCTGGGGCTTTACTCCTGATTACTTTGCTTACAGCAAGGAATTCTTTAAAGCATTCTTGAGCGATCCTAAAAATATGGAAAACTTGAAGAGCGAATTCTTTATTCCGCTGATGGTGGACAAGCTGATTAATGACGGTACTGCTACCGTTGAGGTATTGGATACTACCAGCAAATGGTTTGGAGTAACTTATCCTGAAGACCGTCAGAGTGTGGTTGACAAGATACAGGCATTGGTGGATGCCGGTGAATATCCTGCAAAATTATTTTAAGATGAGAGGTAGTGTAGTCACACTTATATAATTTACTTTCGGGGGCTGTCCGTTTTTTTTTGGACAACCCCCGTTGGATTACTATTTTTTATTTTCTGTTTTCATTATTGCATCTTGTATTCGCTGGGAGATAACCCGGTATGGTGCTTGAAGTATTTGCCAAAAAAGGAAGGGTTCGGGAAGTTCATAAAATAAGCTACTTCCTGAATAGACATGACGGAGTATTTCAACAGCGCTTTGGCTTCCAGTATTACATATTCGTCAATCCACTCTCCGGCAGTTTTTCCGCTCACTTTCTTTACTACGGTGGAGAAATGTTTGGGACTCAGGAATAATTGCTCCGCATAAAAATCTACGCGTCTTTCTTTACGGTGATGTTCGGTCAGCAAGTTGATGAACTGGTTGAACAATACCTCTTCCCTTTTCAGTGATTTCGGATTCTCGGAAAGGAATTCCGGTTGTTTTCTATGAAGGATGGAACCTATCTTATATAAATAGGCCCCCATTAGTCTGCGTACGATTTCTGTCCTGAAGTTATCGTTCCGGCTTACGGTTTCTTCTATCAGTTCATAGAATGATTTCAGTTCCTGTACCTCTTCTTCCATCAAATGAAATTTGGGATTCTCTTTCAATGAGATGAAAAATGGCATGAAACTGTTCAGGTTGATATACATCTCTTTTAAGAAATCAGATGATATTAAAAACATTTGTGACAAATGAATGCCCGGTGATAACATGGACTGTAGAATATCGCCGGGAGCGCAAATAATCAGATCGTTTTGCTCAATGTCGTATTCCCGTAAATTGATATTGACTTTGGCAGAGCCTTTTTCACGGATAGAGATAATGATTCCATCCAGCCGTAATGGGTATTTAAAGATGGGGTTCATATTCTCGGGGATGTAATGTTCGCTTCTATCCATTACGAAATCATTGTTAATCCCTTTTAGACTGGGATTCATCTGTCGGATACGGGCTATGGATATATTTCCTATTTCATGTTCCATATTTCTTAATTTTGCCTCAAATGTATAAATCAAAAGTCAATAATCCACTCTTTTTTTTTCATAATATCATTTTTTAATTGAAATTGACGGATGTGAATTCGGAGGCGTGTGATGGCAGGAATTCTTAATTCTATTTAAAAGGGGGATGCTGGCAAACTATTTGTACATAATAACGTGTATATTTAACAACAGAATTATAAAGAACAAAACTATGTCAATGTATTGGATCTTATTTATTGGAATCGCGGTAATCAGCTATATTGTACAGAATAGTCTGCAAAGCAAGTTTAAGAAATACTCGAAGATGCCTTTGGCCAGCGGTATGACAGGAAAGGATGTGGCTGAAAAAATGTTGCATGATAACGGTATCTATGACGTGCGTGTAACCAGCACTCCGGGTATGCTGACCGATCATTATAATCCGGCAAACAAAACGGTGAACCTTAGTGAAGGGGTATATGGAAGCAACAGTGTGGCTGCTGCGGCAGTTGCCGCTCATGAATGCGGACACGCCGTGCAACATGCGCGTGCATACGCTCCGCTAAAGATGCGCTCGGCTTTGGTGCCTGTGGTGCAGTTCTCATCTTCTATTATGACTTGGGTGTTACTGGCAGGTATTTTGATGGTGAATACTTTCCCGCAGTTATTGTTGGCAGGAATTTGTCTTTTTGCCATGACCACTCTTTTCAGCTTTATTACGTTGCCTGTTGAGATCAATGCCAGCCAGCGTGCGTTGGTATGGTTGAGCAAGGCCGGAATTACAAATTCATATAACCATCATGCGGCAGAGGATGCGCTGCGTTCAGCTGCTTATACGTATGTGGTTGCGGCACTTAGTTCGTTGGCTACACTGATTTACTATATAATGATTTATATGGGACGTCGTGACTAAGACCTTATAAGGGAAATATATTTTTATTATAGAAGGCTGCCTGCGGGCAGCCTTTTCTAGTTATATTTTGATTAGTTTCGAGATAATTTTTGTTTTAATCTCTTTTTCTTTTCGTTTTAATTTGTATTTTTGCCCTGTCAGCAAAATGAGATAATACCTATGAAAAAACATTTGGGAGCCATCAAATACTTGGTCATTTAGAATAATTTGATGATGAGAAACACAATAAAGTTAAAATATATATGGTGTACTTTGTTTTTACTTCTTCATTGGGGTTTTGTCAAAGCACAGCCTATTTGTGTTGCACGCCAATATACAGTGAGAGACGGATTGATTCAAAGTAATCCGGCGCAGATTCTTCAAAGTCATAATGGTTTTATATGGGTTAGTACTTGGAATGGGGTAAGCCGGTTTGATGGACGCGATTTCGAAACTTTTCAGTTTGATTCTCTTTTGAACCAGCACATGCAGCGGCTGGAGAATACGGCCGACGGCAATTTATGGATGATTGCATACGATCGTCATAGCCTGTATTTATATGATATTCGTGAAAATAAGCTGATCAATGTTCTGAAACAGTATGAACAACATTTTAATACTCCGTTGCAAATAGAAAATTTGTATCCTTTATCCAAAGGGATTACTTGGGTTACTTTAAATAATGGAGGATGTTTCAGAATTTCAGATAAAGAGTGTACTGTTTCTTCAGGGATTCAGTATATTACAGCTATTGATGATGTGGAACTGGGGAAAGTCAGTAGGGTCTTTGAAGATAAACAGGGAGAGGAATGGGTATTTAGTGACAAGGGAGTTAGCATATTTGGCAAGCGGACCATTAGTTCATATCCCTTTTCTATGTTCGAAACAATGGATAATCTTGTTTTTCTTGCATCACAGAATGGCAGGCTAGCCTATTATGATGTAAATACCATGCAATTCAACATCGTTCCTTTTCAAGAGAAGATTCAGCATATAAACGGAATTAAAGTGTTGAAAGATAATCAGCTGGCTGTTTTGTCTGATAAAGGTTTGTACCTATGCCGTTTCCCTGAACTGGCGATGGAGAAATATGATTTCTCTCTTCCGGGGCGTGACGATGCGGCTGTGAGAAAAGTCTATCAGGATTCTAAAGGATTTCTATGGATATTTACCGGATTGCCGGGAATTATCCGGCTTGATCCGGAAACCGGAGTGAAACAATATTTGAATACTCCTTCCGGATACATGGCTTCTTCTCCGGAAAATGAACTCTTTATTTATGAAGATCCTAACGGAGTGGTTTGGACTATTCCTTATAAAGGTATATTCAGTTATTATGACGAAAAGAGCCGGGAGCTAAAAGTCTATTTTACACCGGGAAGGAATCATATACCTTATTCTCCTATTATTAAAACAACTTATGTTGACAAACAAAATAATTTGTGGATCAAATCCCAGCGCTCATTTATAAAAATGTTCTTTCCGCCCAGTCCCTATACTTATAGGGAGTTGGACAATTATTTTGATACAAAATCATTTCTGTTTGATAGCGACGAACATTTATGGATTGCAACAAAGAAAGGGATTATACGTATTATGGATTCACAGAAAAACTTGTTGGGTTATTTGTCGCCTGATGGGGAACTGGCTCAAACGGAAACAGTTTTTGCAGAAGGTGGAATCTATGTCATGCTGAAGGATCAGGCGCAGACAATATGGCTTGGCAGTAAGGAAAACGGATTGTTCAGACTTGTTCCTCGGAATCGTCCTTATCATTATGAGGTATATCATTATATGAATAATCCGTCGGATCCTTATTCCATCAGTGACAATAAAATATCATGCATTGATGAGGATCATAACGGACGTATTTGGATTGGTACTTACGGTGGCGGATTGAATTTGGTTGAGGAAAAGGAAGATGGAGCGATACGTTTTATTCATGCGGAGAATAAATTGTCCGGTTTTCCTATTAATCGTACCAACAGTATTCGTTGTATGGTGGAGGGACCCGGTCATACTATGCTGGTGGGTACTATAGAAGGTTTGATCACTTTTTCTTCTGATTTTTCGGATTACGAAAATATTCGTTTTTATCTTAACCTTCCTCGTCCGCAGGTGGCTGACGGATTGTGTAGTGCTGATGTGATGTCTGTTTTACGAGCGACGGATGAAACTATCTATTGTTATTGTTATGGAGGTGGCCTTTGTAAGTTGGTTTCGTCAAATTTATTATCTGATGAACTTCGGTTCCGGTCGTTCGGCAAAGAGACATCTCCGTTGGCTAGAGCCTTGATTGAAGATAAAAATCATAATATATGGATCGGCTCGGAAACGGATATCACTCTGTTTGATGTGCACGATCAGACTTTTGAGTCTTTTGGAGAAACTTTTTTCAATCGCTCTTTTAATTATAGTGAATGTCTTCCGGTTACAGACAGGCAAGGGGATATCTTAATGGGTACAGAAGGCGGTATGCTTGTCTTTTCTCCGGATAGTATCGTTAAGCAGACTTATGAAGCTCCTATTGTAGTGACAGGTATAAAATATTCGGAGGATAATTTGTCTCATGTATTGAGTGATGCGGATTATTTAGAGATCCCTACCCGGCGGAGGAATTTTACCATCTCATTTGCTGCGTTGGATTATACTAATTCCTTGGATATCGAGTATGCTTATAAGTTGGATGATAATCAATGGTATTATATAGGTAAGAAGAACTCGGTTAGTTTTGTAAGTCTTCCGGCAGGAAAATATCAATTTCAGATAAAGGCGACCAATGGGGATGGTATTTGGATGAACACTGTGAAAACGGTTACTTTACAGGTATTACCCACCTTTTGGGAAACCGGTTGGGCTAAGGCTTTTTATCTAGTTGTTGTCTTGGTGATATCTTTAGCTATCGGATATGTTTTTTTCTATATTTACTATTTGAAGCATAAGGTAAATATGGAACAAAGATTGGCGGAAATAAAAGTACGTTCTTTTATTGATATCTCACATGAACTACGTACTCCTTTAACCCTTATATCCGGTCCGGTATCCGAAGTGTTGTCCCAGGAGCCTTTGACTTCCCGGACCCGGCATCATCTTCAATTGGTTCAGAAAAATATCAATCGTATGTTATTGCTCATTAATCAAGTATTGGATTTCAGAAAGATACAGAATAAAAAAATGGGCTTGACTATTGAATACCGGGATATCATTATCATGCTTCATAATATAATGGATAATTTCCGGTTGTTGGCAACAGAAAAAAATATAAATTTTTCTCTTCAGACAACGTTGCCTTCTGTTTTTTTGTGGATAGATAGTGATAAGTTCGAGAAAATTATCTTTAACTTGCTTTCCAATGCCTTTAAGTATACACCGGATAACAAGTCGATTACCTTGATTGTGATGGAAAGCGGACAGTTTGTTTCGATTGCCGTAAAAGATGAAGGTATTGGCATCTCTAAAGATAAAGTGTCATCCATATTTGAACGTTTCACTACAGTGTCCAAGGAAAATGACATGCAGCCTTCATCGGGTATAGGGCTTTCGCTGGTGAATGAGTTGGTTAAAATGCTGCATGGGGAAATTCAGGTCGAAAGTGAAGTAAAGAAAGGAAGTGTATTCAAACTGGTTTTGCATAAAGGAAAAGAAATATATGCTCAGGATAAAAATGTTGAATATATATTGAACGACACTTCGGAAGAACAGGAAACGGTCTTGGCGGAACCGGAACAAAATGATAAAATATCTTTGCCGGACATGCCTCCGGCAACAAAAGAAACTTTAGTAAAAGTGATGGTAGTGGAGGATAATGCGGAGTTGCGTCAATTTATATGTGAAATATTGTCGGGCACTTACCGTGTTGTTGGAGTTGCCGACGGGGTGATGGCATTGGAAAAGATAGAAGAGGAAATTCCGGATTTTATTATTACGGATATTATGATGCCGCGTATGGATGGTATTGAATTGATAAGGCACATCAAGGAGAATGTCAATACCTGTGATATCCCTCTTATTATCCTTTCTGCAAAATCGTCTGTTGAGGATCGTATTCAATGTTTACAATTAGGGATTGATGATTATATACCTAAACCTTTCAGCAGCGATTATTTAAAATCGAGAATTGAGAACTTGATCAGGCAAAGAAAAGTGCTTCAGTCGGCTTTTTTGTCAAAGTATGGTGCTCAACCGAAGAAAGAACCTTTAGAAGCCGTCGCTTATCCTGTGTCGCAAATTGTTCCTTTGGACGAGTTGTTTATGCAGAAGCTGGTAGGATTTATGGAAGAGAATTACAGTAATCCGGGGCTGCGGGTGAATGATCTGGCAGAGTTCATGAATATGAGCCGCTCTGTATTCAATCGGAAAGTGAATGGTATCATGGGGATTTCTCCGATAGAATATATAAAGAATTATAGGTTGAATAAAGCGAAAAGTTTTATACAAAGTGGTATGTCTTTCTCTGAGGTCGCTTTTGCCGTCGGCTTCTCTGATCCCGGTTACTTTGGCAAGGCGTTTAAAAAAGCATTTAATCAGACTTTGACTGAGTATAAAAATAATAACTAAGTTCCGTTTTGTGCTGTTTATGAAGGTAAATAGCAAGAAAATACCTTATTGACGTAAGATTTTACCTTTGGCTCTCAAGGGTAAAATCTATCTTTGTGCTCATTGACACAGTATGAAAATGTTCCGGAAAACTTTTATGAGTATAATTTTTAAAACATGATAGGATGAGTACAAAATTTTATGTAATAGCTGTTTGGACGCTGTTAAGTTTTGTGGTAAAAGTAAATGCACAAGACAAAGTGGAATGTTGGGACCGGTTTGAGTTGAGTTTTAAACAGGTGACCAAAGGGAATCCTTTTGATACACGTCTTTCCGCTACTTTCGTTTGTGGAAAGGAAAAGAAAACGGTGGAAGGGTTTTATGATGGTGAGAATACTTATAGGATACGGTTTATGCCTGCTGTCGCCGGGGAATGGAGGTATGTTACATCTTCCAGTATAGGGGCTATGAATGGTCGGAAAGGTACATTCACAGTGATACCTGCCGGAAAAGATAATCATGGCATGGTATTGGTGGACGGAGAACATAATTTTAAATATGCGGACGGTACCCGTTATTATCCGATGGGTACGACGGCCTATGCATGGACACATATGAAGGAAACGACTCAGGAGGCTACTTTGAAATCGTTTGGTGAAGCCGGTTTTAATAAGGTAAGGATGTGTGTGTTTCCTAAAAACTATTCTTTAGTGAAAGACGAGCCTGCGCTTTATCCTTTTGAAATAAGGAAGACGATAAAAGATAAGGAAGGAAATGAAAGGAAAGAATGGGACTTTGACAGATTTGACCCGGCTTTTTTTCAGCATTTGGAGAAACGGATAGACCAACTGAACCGTTTGGGGATTGAGGCGGATTTGATCCTTTTCCATCCTTATGATAAGGGAAGATGGGGCTTTGATGCTATGTCGAATGAGGTGAATGTACGTTATATTAAATATATTACTGCTCGTTTGGCTTCTTTTAGAAATGTATGGTGGTCTATGGCAAACGAGTGGGATTATGTAAAAGCGAAAACTGTGGATGATTGGAAGCTGTTGACGAAAACTGTGGTTGAGAATGATCCTTATCGCCATTTATGTTCTATTCATGGAGCGACGGCTACTTATTTTGATTATTGGATGCCTGAATTTACCCATGTCAGCATACAGGATGAGGCACCGGTACTGAGTTCTACCGCTTCTGCTACTTTAAGAAAAATTTATCGCAAACCGGTTATATGTGATGAGGTTGGGTATGAAGGGAATCTACCTTATCGTTGGGGAAGGTTAAGTCCGCAGCAGATGACTTGCTTTATTTTGAATGGTTTGTTGGGTGGAATTTATGTCACTCACGGTGAATGTTATCAGCAGGGGAACGAACCTATCTTTTGGGCGCAAGGGGGATCTTTAAAAGGTGAAAGCTGGAAACGTGTGAAATTTTTAAGAACGATTATTGAAGCTGCTCCCCATCCGTTGGAGATGGCAGATATCAGTCGTGACTTGGTTACTTCTACTGCTGGACCAGATTATTATCTGGTCAATATGGGAAAAGATGTGAAAGGTTTCTGGACTTTTAATCTGCCGGTAAAAAATGCGGATTATAACAAATTGCAAAAGAATAAACGGTTTAAAGTGGAGATTATTGATGTGTGGGCCATGACTGTCACGGAATATCCTGTGATATTTGAAACAACGGAGGAATTGGATTATCGTGTTTTTGATATACATCATCGGGGAGTAAGAATTCCGGATGCTCCTTATATTGTTCTTAGAATAACAGAAGTGAAATGATGGGATAAGCCTTCTGACGGGAGATGATTGATTTTTTTTATCATAAAAAAGGCTAATAGTTTTCGATTCTTTTTGTTTTAGCTTAAATTTGCGGTATAATTAACTCCCTAGATACACTAAAATGTTAAATACAGTAGAAGAAGGATTGGAAGATATTCGCCAAGGCAAAGTATTGATCGTTGTTGATGACGAAGATCGTGAAAACGAAGGCGATTTTATCGTTTCAGGAGAAAAGATTACTCCTGAAATTGTAAATTTTATGATTACTCATGGCAGAGGGTTGTTATGTGCCCCTCTGCCACATTCACGTTGTGAAGAACTTTGTCTGGTTCCGATGGCAGAAGAAAACACTTCATTGCTAGGTACACCGTTTACTATGTCGGTAGATTTAAGAGGGTATGGCTGTACTACGGGAGTTTCTGCTTTCGACCGTTCGTCAACAATAAAAGCTTTGGTGGCAGGAAATCTGAATCCTTCCGAGTTTGCTCGTCCCGGGCACGTTTTCCCTCTATATGGTGCGGAAAATGGGGTCTTGGAGCGTAATGGACATACCGAAGCCACACTGGATATGACAAGAATGGCAGGTTTGAAACCCGGAGGAGCTCTTGTTGAAATTTTGAATGAAGATGGTACAATGGCGCGTCTTCCCCAACTAGGTGAGATTGCAGCAAAATTCGGTTTGAAAATTGTTTCCATTAAGGATATTCAGGAATATCGTAAAAAACATAACCTCTAAATCTAATAAATATGGCACTCAATCAAAGAAGAGTAAAGATATTGCATCTGATTCGTGAAGACGGGCATGCAAAAGTTCAGGACCTTAGTAAAATTTTCAATGTGACGGATGTAACGATCCGTCAGGATTTGGAAGCCTTGGAACAAATGGGGTATATCCAAAGAGAGCATGGAGGTGCGTTTCTGAAAGGAGTAGGGTCGTTTGCCAAGACCGGGCAATTGTTCAATCAGACTCATTTGGAGGAAAAGAAAGAAATCGCTCAGAAAGCTATTCAGTTTATTCAGGAGGGGGACAGTATAATTCTTGATTCCGGTTCTACAACTACAGAGATCGCAAAGCTTTTAATGAATTATAAGGACCTGACAGTCATTACCAATGCTTTGAATATAGCTTTGATTTTAGGTGAGAATCATGGTATTAATCTGATTGTTACCGGAGGTGAATTCAAGGCTCCTACACTTTCTTTGACAGGAAAAATGGCGGCCGATTCATTTAAAGATATACGCGCTAATAAATTGTTTCTGGCTACGGCCGGTATTTCTTCGGATATGAAGCTGACTTATCCTAGTCTAAGTGATTTGGTCGTGAAATCTGCTATGATAGAGTCTGCCAGTAAAGTGTATCTGGTGGCTGATTGTTCAAAAATAGGTGTCAGTGCTTTTGCTAGTTTAGGCTCGGTTTCATTAGCAAATGCTATTATTACAGATAGTACTATAACCGAAGAGGATTTTGAAAGATTAAAAGAATTAGAGGTCGAAGTTATCTGATTCTTACTGAAACAAAGGTAATATGGGTGATTGAGAATGTTGGAAAATACATTCTTGATCACCTTTTTTATCAACTTTGATTTTACTTCCTTATTTCTCCTTATTGTTTGCTTCTTTTTTTATAACAGTTCTGTTGGGTACAAAATAGACAATCGGAGAGTCTTGTTTATATAGAGATATAACTTTGTTAGCAGAATAAATTAATTGTCCTGATTTATAGATTATATAGGTGTTTATTGTTAATATAATCAAATTTATTTTCATTTTATTTCGTTTTGTATTGAATGTTTCCAGTTAAATTCCGTTATTTGCGAAAGTATAAGAAAGTAAATGATAATAATATGCAAGTTGAAACGTTAGAATTACAATCGGAAAAGAATCGGAAACGGTTGGTTGAGATTGTGTATAAAGCAAAAGCAGGACACATTGGAGGTGATCTGTCGTGTCTTAACGTGCTTACAGCACTTTATTTTGATATAATGCGTGTTTGGCCGGATAAACCAAAGGAAACGAAAAGAGATCGTTTTGTAATGAGCAAAGGGCATTGCGTAGAAGCGTTATATGTTACGCTGGAAGCAAAAGGTTTCATCTCTCGTGAGGTAACCGACACATTAGGAGAATTCGGATCTATCTTGTCCGGCCATCCTACTATAGAGGTACCGGGTATTGAAGTAAATACAGGAGCTTTAGGGCATGGCTTGTCTGTAGGTGTCGGAATGGCGATGGCTGCCAAAATGGATAAAGCTGATTATAAAACGTATGTATTGATGGGAGATGGTGAGCAAGGGGAAGGTTCTATATATGAAGCTGCTATGGCAGGAAACCAGTATAAATTGGATAATCTGGTAGCCATTATTGACCGTAATCGTTTGCAGATCAGCGGTACAACCGAGGAGGTCATGTCATTGGAGAGTATGCGCGACCGCTGGACTGCCTTCGGTTGGGATGTATTGGAAATGAACGGAGATGAGATGGAAGATATCATCCGGACTTTCCGTTCTATTGATTATACGAATAAAAAGCCTCATTTGCTTATCTCCCATACTACAAAAGGAAAAGGAGTGTCTTATATGGAAGGCATTGCAAAATGGCATCATGGCGTGCCTACAGCCGAACAATATGAAGAGGCTGTTCGCGAGGTATCCGAAAGAATTGAAAAACTAGAAAAAGAAAACAATGGCAAATAATATGATAGCGTGCAGAAAGAGCTTTACAGATACGTTGCTGGAGTTGGCGCGTCAGGATAAAGATATTGTGGCGGTTACAACAGACGCCAGAGGATCTGTTACTTTGGGGGATTTTGCAAAAGAATTACCTGCACAGTTTGTAGAATGTGGAATAGCCGAACAGGATGCGGTAGGAATATCAGCAGGTTTGGCACATAGCGGAAAAAAAGTGTTTGTATGTGGCCCGGCTTGCTTTTACGTGGCACGTAGCTTGGAGCAGGTAAAAGTGGACTTGGCTTACAGTCAGAATAATGTGAAGATACTCGGAGTAAGTGGTGGAGTTGCTTATGGTGCTTTGGGGGCTACTCATCATAGCCTGCATGATATTGCCGTATTAAGAACTTTTCCGGGAATGAATATCGTTCTTCCTTGTGATGCCCGTCAGACACGCAAGTTGGTCAAACTATTGGTAGATTACCCTGAACCGGTATATGTGCGTGTAGGAAGGGCTGCCGTTCCCGATGTGTATGAGAATGATGATTTTGAATTTGTTCTGGGAAAAGCCAATACGTTGCTGGACGGTACGGATCTGACTATCATTGCCGCCGGAGAAACGGTTTATCATGCTTATCAGGCCGGCTTGATGCTGCGTGAGAAAGGCATTCAGGCACGTGTGCTGGATATGTCTTCCATCAAGCCTGTTGATGTGGAAGCCATCAGGAAAGCGGCGGAAGAAACCGGACGAATTATCACCGTAGAAGAACACAGCCGGTTTGGCGGCTTGGGAGCTATTGTAGTTGAGACGCTTTCTGAAAATCCGGTTCCGGTACGCATTATCGGCATCCCCGATGAGAACGTGGTTCATGGAAACTCCCATGAAATCTTTGCCCATTACGGATTGGATAAAGAGGGCATCTGCAAGACTGCCCTTGAATTCGTGAAAAAATAAACATATCCTTTTTAAATCTAATAGTATGATTAGCAGAATAATTACCATAGATCAAAGTACTTCGGCAACAAAAGCCATGCTGTTCTCTGAAGATTGCGAATTGTTGCATCGGGTAAATATAGAACATCAGCAATTCTACCCGCAGATAGGATGGGTAGAGCATGATGCCGAAGAAATCTATAAAAATACCATAGAAGCGATACATTGTCTGCTTGAACAAGAAGAAGTGAATGGAAAGGATATTTCTTATTCTCTTGCCATCACCAATCAGCGCGAAACGGTGGTTGTTTGGAACCGACATACCGGCAAGTCCGTTTATCATGCCGTGGTATGGCAATGCCAGCGGGGAGCGGCTATTTGCAAAGAACTGAAAGATAAGGGATACAGCGAACTGGTACAACGAAAGACCGGATTGCTTATCGATCCTTATTTTTCTGCCAGTGGTGCTAAGTGGATATTGGATAACGTGGAAAATGCACGTGAACTGGCAGAAAAAGGCGATTTGTTGATGGGAACTATTGATTCCTGGCTGATTTGGAAATTGACCGAAGGCAGGAAGCATCTGACTGATTATACGAATGCGTCGCGTACCATGCTTTTTAATATTCATACTTTGGACTGGGATGAAGAGTTGTTGAAACTCTTCACTATTCCCCGGAATATGATGCCGGAAGCGTTGCCCTGTGATGCTGTTTTTGGAGAAACAACGATAGAGGGTTTGTTCAAATCTCCGATACAAATAGCAGGTGTTTTAGGTGATTCCCATGGAGCATTAACCGGTCAGATGTGTTTTGAGGCAGGTATGGGCAAGGTGACTTATGGAACGGGATCATCTGTTATGGTTAACATTGGAGAAGAGGCTGTCGCTGCTCCTGAAGGGCTGGTTACATCCGTCGGATTCTCGGCTTTGGGTAAAGTGTATTATGCTTTTGAGGGCAATATCCATTGCACCGGAGCCACTATCAAATGGATGGTGGAGAAATTGGGATTGGTGGACTCGTTCAATCAAATTGAAACCTTGGCGACTTCGGTTAAAAACAATGATGGAGTCTATCTGGTTCCCGCCTTTACCGGATTGGGAGCTCCCTGGTGGAAACCGGATGCTAAAGCTGCCATCTGGGGAATGACACTGAATGCTGGAAAAGCGCATGTGCTGCGTGCAGGATTGGAATCCATTGCTTATCAAGTGAAGGATTTGATAGACATGATGACCCGGCAGGCAGGAATCGAGCTGAAAGCGTTGCGTGTTGACGGAGGCCCCACGAAGAATCAGTTCCTGATGCAGTTTCAGGCTGATATGCTGCATGCCGTCATTAACCGTTCGGAGATAGAGGAAGCTTCTGCATTGGGGGCTGTTGTCATGAATGGCTTTGCCCGTAAGAAGTGGGCCAGTTTCCAAGAAGCCGCTGCCATGCGTACCATTGACAATTGCATCGCTCCCTGTATGGAGGAAAAAGAACTTCAATCTTTGTATAGTGGCTGGCGTGAGGCTGTTAAGAAAGTAATAGGACAGAATAACTAACTGAATATATCGTAACTTTTAATACCATTAGAAATGAAAAACAAGAAAAAAATGTGTTTTGGTGTCATCATTGGAACACGCGCTTATTTTAACTCGGAATTAGCAAAAGATGTCCGTAAACAATTGTTGGAAACACTGACGAAAGAGGGCTATGACTATGTCATTCTCCCCGAAGATGCTACGCCTACAGGCAGTAGCAGTATTGAAACAAGAGAAGATGGCTTGAAATGTGCAAAGTTGTTCCGTGAGAACCGTGACCGCATTGATGGAATCATTGTTTCATTACCTAACTTCGGTTTTGAAATCGGTATCATCAATGCTATCAGTGTAGCCGATCTGAATGTGCCTGTTTTGGTTCAGGCATGTGATGATGAGAATGACAAGGTGGATTTGGATAGCCGTCGTGACGCGTTCTGTGGTAAGATTTCCGTATGCAATAACTTGTATCAGTATGGCATTCCTTTTACTGATACTACGCTACATACTTATTCTATTTATTCTGATTTGCTGGCAGCCGATATTAATAAGTTCGCTGCGATCTGCCGGGTGGTGAATGGTCTTCGTCATGCTCGCATCGGTGCCATCGGCACTCGTCCTGCCGGTTTCCAGACCGTCCGCGCCAGCGAGAAACTGTTGCAGGCATCGGGCATTACAGTCGTTCCGGTAGATCTTTCTGAAATCTTGTCTGCCGCCCGTAAGATTGAAGATGCTGATGAAACGTTACAAGCAAAACTGAAAGAAATCAGACAATATGCTGCTGTTCCCGAACAATACAATGATAAACTGATTTTGCAGGCTAAATTTGGTGTGGCTGTAGAACAATGGATGGAAGCCAATGAAATTGATGCTGTAGCTATCCAGTGTTGGGACTCTTTGGAGCAAAACTATGGTTGTGCAGCTTGTGTGACTATGAGTATGTTGAGTGAAAAATTAATCCCTGCTGCTTGTGAAGTGGATATTGCCGGTGCAGTGTCTATGTATGCGTTGACATTGGCTTCCGGTCGCCCGTCGGCATTGCTTGACTGGAACAATAACTTTGCCGAGGATCGTGACAAGTGTGTGTGTACACATTGTGGTAACTTCCCTAAATCATTTGTAATGAATGATTTGAAGTTAGGAACATTAGGAGTGTTGGGCAGAACATTAGGTAAGGTACATACTTTCGGTGCCGTTTACGGTAAAGTAAAACAGGGTGATTTCACCTTCTTCCGCATCTCGACAGATGATACGAAGGGTTGTATCAAGTCTTATTTGGGCAAAGGTGACCTGACCGATGACCCATACGGAATGGATGGTTGTATAGCAGTAACCAAGGTGGATAATTTGCAGCCGCTTATGAAATATATTTGTAAGAATGGATTCGAACATCATGTGGCTATGTGCCGTGGCAATGTGAAAGATATTTTGGCGGAAGCTATTGAAACTTATCTGAACTGGAATATCTATATTCACGAATAATATCGATGAAATATGATATTGGTAGATAATTACTTTTTGGCAATCCTCTGCTGTGTTATTTGCTGTGCCTGCTGGGGCTCTTGGGCAAATACGCAGAAGATGGTTGCCGCCAAGCAATGGAGCTTTGAACTGTTTTATTGGGATTTGACCGTCGGTCTGTTCCTTACAGCTTTATTGGGGGCGGTGACTTTGGGAAGTATGGGAAGTGAAGGCCGTACCTTTTTTCAGGATTTGGCAGTCATGGACTGGTCTAGCATTCAATATGCATTCTTGGGCGGTGTTGTGTGGAACTTTGGCAATATATTTCTTACCGCAGCCATTGCTGTAGCCGGAATGTCAGTAGGTTTTCCTATCGGTGGAGGCTTGGCCTGGATTGGAGGTATTGTATTCAATTATTTATTAATCTCTTTGGCCGGTCAGACCTATCAGGGAAATCAGCTTTTACTATGGAGTGGTGTGTTAGTCATCATTGTAGCTATACTGATCTGCGGAAAAGCGTACGGAAAGTTATCGTCCGGCAAGGCTTCCACTCCGAAGAAGGGGATTCTGCTGGCCATTATGGCAGGCATTGCTATCATGTTCTTTTACGGATTGGTAGTGAAATCTCTTGACCCGCAGTATGTGGCGGGAGGAACCGGAACGCTGACTCCTTATACAGGTGTGTTCTTCTTTGCGGTAGGTATTCTGGCCAGCACACCTATATTCAATACCTTTGCCATGAAGCATCCGGTAGAAGGCAAGGCGGTGACCATGAAAGATTACTTTGCCGGCGATGCCAAGACCCATCTCACAGGTATGCTGGGAGGCTTTATCTGGATGGGCGGCATGGTGATTAGTTTTATGGGAGCAGGTGCTGCCAATCCGGCTATCTCTTATGCCCTTAGCAACGCAGCGCCTGTGGTGGCTATGATCTGGGGAGTTTTTGTCTGGAAGGAATTTAAGGAAGCTCCGAAGGGGACCAATAAACTGATTGCGGCTATGTTCTCCTTGTTTATTATCGGATTAATAAGCATTACTTTGTCAAATTAAAAATTAGATGAAGAGAAATTATAAAATAGGGCTTGTAATGAAGTCGTTACAAGCCGATTTTTTCAAAGTGATGAAAGAAGGGGCCATTCAGTATGCGGCCCCTCTTCCGTTTTTGGATTTGGTTTGTGTGGGAACGGCTACACAGACAGAGGTAGAGGAACAGGTTGACTTGATGTATTCCTTGATTCATCAGCAAGTCGATGCTATCGTATTGGTTCCTATAGATTCAAAAGCCTTAGTTCAGCCTGTAGTAGAGGCTGTCAGGAAAGGAGTTCCGGTAATCAATATTGATATCCGGTTGGATACTCAGCTATTGGAGCAGGCAGGAGTAGAAGTGGCTTTTGTGGGACCGGATAATTTTGCAGCTGCGTATGAAGTGGGTAAATTATTGGATAAGAAGTTGCGGAATGAAGATAAAGTTGCTATTATTGAAGGATTGGCGGCAGCCGATAATGCACAGCAGCGTAAAAGAGGTTTTATCAAGGCGATAGAAGAAAAAGGGTTAAGATTGGTGGCATCCGAACCGGCCGACTGGGAAACGGAGAAAGCCGCCGAAGTTTTTCAGGCTATGTGGATGCGGTATCCTGATTTGAAAGCTGTATATTGCAGCAATGATGCGATGGCGTTGGGGGTTCTTCAGCAGATGCAAGAAAAAAATTGCTATCTGCCTGTAGTGGGCTTTGATAATGATGCGGTAATGAAAGAATTTCTTTCTACGGGAAAACTGGTTGCAACAGCTGATATTTTCAGCTCACAGATGGCTGTCCGGGGCATTGAGTTCGCTTTGGATGTATTGGAGGGAAAAATAGAGAATAGAGGGGTTCATTCTACAGCTTACGAAATTATTAAACAATGAGTTCGTAGGGAAACGGCCCATACTGAGATATGCACTTAAGGCACCGGCTGTTTAACTTCTTAATATTGCCGGCAATGAGCAATATTAAGAAGTATTCTTTTTACGAATGAAATATTTAGTGTAATTTTGTGGCTCAAAATAAATTAAATAGAATCATTATGGCAGCAAAACCAGGTATACCTAAAGGAACGAGAGATTTTTCGCCGGTGGAAATGGCGAAACGTAACTATATATTCAATACGATCCGTGATGTGTTTCATCTTTTCGGCTATCAGCAGATTGAAACTCCTTCTATGGAGAATTTGTCTACCTTGATGGGAAAATACGGTGACGAAGGGGATAAGTTATTGTTTAAGATACAGAACTCAGGTGATTATTTCAACGGCATTACCGATGAGGAATTGCTGAGCCGCAATGCGGTAAAGCTGGCGAGCAAGTTCTGTGAAAAAGGATTGCGCTACGATCTCACCGTACCTTTTGCCCGCTATGTGGTGATGCATCGTGATGAAATAAGTTTTCCTTTCAAACGTTATCAAATCCAACCGGTTTGGCGTGCGGATCGTCCCCAAAAAGGGCGTTACCGTGAGTTTTACCAATGTGACGCCGATGTGGTAGGCAGCAATTCTTTATTGAATGAAGTGGAGCTGGTACAGATGATAGACCGTGTATTTGGTAAATTCGGAGTACGTGTTTCAATTAAAATCAATAACCGTAAGATATTGACCGGTATTGCCGAGATTATCGGGGAGGCTGATAAAATTGTAGATATTACCGTAGCCATTGACAAACTGGATAAAATCGGATTGGAAAATGTAAATGCGGAATTGGCTTCTAAAGGGATTCCTCAAGAGGCTATTGATAAATTGCAGCCGATTATTTTATTGAGTGGAAGCAATGAAGAGAAATTGGAAACTTTGAAGACTGTCCTTGCTACCAGTGAAGCGGGATTGAAGGGAGTGGAAGAAAGTGAATTCATATTAAAAACCGTGTCTGCACTGGGTGTGAAGAGTGAAGTGGAATTGGATTTGACTTTGGCTCGCGGCTTGAATTATTATACAGGAGCAATTTTTGAAGTGAAGGCCTTGGATGTGCAGATTGGCAGCATCAGTGGTGGTGGCCGTTATGATAATCTGACCGGTGTCTTTGGTATGGATGGTATGTCTGGTGTAGGTATCTCTTTCGGAGCCGACCGTATTTTTGATGTGTTGAATCAGTTGGATTTGTATCCGAAAGAAGCGGTGAACGGAACCGAGCTGTTGTTTGTAAACTTCGGCGATAAAGAGGCTGCTTATTGTCTGCCTATCCTGGCAAAAGTCCGTGAAGCAGGGGTGCGCGCTGAAATTTATCCGGATGCTTCTAAAATGAAGAAGCAGATGGGATATGCCAATGACAAGCAGATTCCTTTTGTCGCTATTGTTGGTGAAAATGAAATGAACGAAGGGAAACTGACTTTGAAGAATATGACTACAGGCGAGCAGTCACTGGTTACACCGGATGAGCTGCTGGCGGTGGTGAAAGCTTGATGTTTACTAATTATCTGCAATCATACCATAAAAGCTTCATTGATGGATGATTGCATCACATGGGAATGCCCGATAACGTTTGCTTTATACGTTATTTGTATTGAAATATAAATGCTGGATTACCTATGTGGATAATCAGATTGTTTTTTCTTCCGTCACTACATCTTACTGATTCTAAAAGAGATGTAGTGACGGAAATTTTTGTATCCCGCCGAAATGGTTTGTTCTCTTTTTTCCGCGTAGAGGCGACAAAGCGGAATGCCTGTTCTTGTCGTTGTTGGTTGTATTTCTTGTTTTAAGGATGAAAACTGATGGAGCTGACTTGAAATATGATTTTCTTTTGCGAGAGTCTGATATTATTCACTATATTTGTGGAATGCTAGCCTTATAAATTTAATCAGATGATAGAGGAAAATCAGTTGATATCCCATTTGTATCAAAATAGGGATAATGGTCAATGGATGATACAAACCAATGATGAACATCAAAAGGGGGTTGCTGATATGGCGGCATCCTTCGCCGGGCAGTTCGGACTTCCTTCTTGGGGGCGTGCGCTCGGCCTACTTCATGACAAAGGAAAGGAACGGGCGGCATTCCAGCAATACATACGCAAGATGAATGGTTTGCCTACGAGTGACAAGAAGCGCTATGATGATCATACCCATGCTTTTGTGGGTGGAATATTGGCAAAAGAACTTATGGGAAAGGATGTTTCCCATCTTCTTGTAAACCAAATTATTTCTCATCACACAGGGTTACATGATTTCGGGGATGTGGAAAACATATTGAAAGAGAGGCTATTGTCCAAAGAAATAAACGAGGGTGACATTAGCATAAACAAACCTTTATTATTCCAAGAATTTATTGATTCACCTTTTTCTAAATCAAAGGTTGAATGGAAACACTTTCATCACCTTTCCCGTATGCTTTTTTCCTGTCTTGTAGATGCCGACCGGCTCGATACAGAACGGTTTATGGATGTAGAGTCATGGCGGAAGCGGGGAAATTCGGCTACGCTTGCCGATTTGCTTCCACAGCTGGAGGCATATATGCAAAAACTGCAATCGAATGCAGCCGATACGAAAGTGAACCGCATCCGCCAGCAAGTGAAAGAACAATGCAGTAGAACTTCTTCAAGCGAAAAAGGATTTTATAGTCTTACAGTTCCGACGGGAGGCGGTAAAACACTTTCTTCTTTGTTATGGGCCATGAAGCATGCTGTAAGCCATTCAATGAATCGTATCATCATCGCCATCCCATATACCAGTATCATTGTGCAAACGGCAGGGCTTTTGAAGGAAATCTTTGGTGAAGAAAATGTATTGGAGCATCATAGTAATTTCGACCCCGATGATATTAAGGACGAGGAAAATAGGGAAAAAGCAAAATTGGCTACAGAGAATTGGGACTATCCCATTATTGTCACTACCAATGTACAGCTTTTTGAATCTATGTTTAGCAATAAAACATCTGATTGCCGCAAACTGCACAACATGGCAAATTCAATTCTTGTTTTGGATGAGGTTCAGATGTTGCCAACCGGCTTCTTGCGGCCGATAGTCGATGCGCTGAAAGCGTATCAGGAAATGTTCGGGGTTTCGGTATTGTTTACCACGGCAAGCCAGCCGGTACTGAGTGGTCTGATAGAAGGAACAAATCCTAAAGCTGATTTTAAGGGAATAGAACATATCAAGGAAATTATTCCGGAAGAATTTGCTTTGCATGACCAGCTTCGCCGTGTGAAGTTGTCAATCGATGATACAGGAAAAACATACGATGAGATAGCTGCAAAGGTGTCTGAATATAATAAGGTGTTGTGCATAGTGAACACTCGTAAAGATGCCAAAGAGCTGTATGACCGTTTGCCCAATGACGGAGTGAAATTGCATTTGTCTAGAATGATGTGCCCTGCCCACTTACACGAAACTATTGGTAAAATAAAAACTTTATTGAAGGATGAGTCGCAGCCGATTGTCAGGGTCATTGCAACCCAGCTTGTGGAGGCCGGTGTGGATATAGACTTTCCGGTTGTGTTCCGTCAAGAAGCAGGACTCGATTCTGTATTGCAAGCAGCGGGACGGTGCAATCGGGAAGGACGAAGTGCCATGGGACATACATTTGTGTTCAGTCTGGCGGCAGAGAAGCGAAAGCTCTTCGGTTCAATGGCTGACTCCAACAATGCTCGGTTGAATTTGCCGGAAGATAGTGATTGGTTTGCTCCTTCTACCATGAAAGCCTATTTTTGTCAATTGTATAGCAGAAAACAAACATTTGATGAAAAGGATATAAAGCACTGGCTCTACAAACCTACTGAGTTATGTTTTGAAACTGCATCAAAAGAATTTCACCTGATTGATGATACGAGTATAAATGTTATCATAAATTGGGAAAACAGCATGGAACTTATAGAGCAGTTGAAAGAATCGGGGTGTACCTACTCGTTGGTGAAGCAATTGGCGAAATTTACTGTAGGCATCCGTTCCTATGATTTTAAGCAACTGAAAGGCTATGGGCTTGTCGAAGAAATATTGGAAGGAATATATGTATTGGCAGACAGGTCTCAGTATAATAAAGCCACAGGTCTCAGCCTTGATAACCATTGGCTGGAGGAAGTATTAATGATATAAAGAAACGGATATGACAAAGAAAGAAACATTGAAATTGTTTGAAGAACGTAAAGTCCGCACCGTGTGGGATGATGAAAAGGAAAAATGGTATTTTTCGATAGTTGATGTGGTGTCAGTTTTAACAGACAGTGTTGATGCAACTGCTTATTGGCGTAAGTTAAAGCAAAGACTTAAAGAAGAGGGAAATGAAACCGTGACAAATTGTCACGGTTTGAAAATGAAAGCCACAGACGGTAAGATGCGACTTACAGATGTGGCTGATACAGAACAACTACTACGTATCATTCAGTCTATCCCATCTCCCAAGGCAGAACCGTTCAAGCAATGGATGGCACATGTAGCATCCGAACGTCTTGATCAGATGCAAGACCCTGAGTTGAGTATTGAGCAAGCTATGATGGACTACAAGCGACTTGGTTACTCTGACAACTGGATAAACCAACGCTTGAAGAGCATTGAAATCCGTAAAGATCTTACAGATCAATGGAAACTACATAATGTAGAGGAAGGTGTTCAATATGCTACTCTTACAGACATTATCTATCAGCAATGGACCGGAAAGTCGGCAAAGGAGTACAAACAGTTCAAGGGCTTGAAGAAAGAAAATCTCCGGGACAATATGACCAATGAAGAATTGGTTCTTAATATGCTGGCCGAACTCTCTACGACAAGTATTACTAAAGCTAAAAATCCTCAGACATTGGGTGAAAATATGCAGTGTGCGGCTGACGGTGGTGATGTGGCTCGTGTGGCACGCGAACAGTTGGAGCAAAAAACCGGTCGTGAAGTGGTAACTCCCTTGTCGGCAAAAAGGTTTTTTGAAGGTCAGAAGCCGGAAGATTTATTGGAAAACAAGGAAAACGATGAATGATATGGAATATACAGATAAAGAATATTGTCTGGAGGTGTGGGGCGATTGGGCTTGTTTCACTCGTCCGGAATTGAAAGTAGAGCGTGTGAGTTACGATGTCATAACGCCATCGGCGGCACGCGCCATCTTTGAAGCGATACTGTTTAAACGCTATGCCATGCGTTGGCAGGTAACAAAGATTGAGGTACTCAGACCTATTAAATGGGCTACCATTAGACGGAATGAGGTGGGGGCAGTTGCCAGTAAATCACCTATCATTATTGAAGATAAACGTCAGCAGAAGAACACGTTGCTTCTGTTGGATGTGCGTTACCGAATTTATGCTAAGTTAGTATTTATTCCGGTAAAAGACCGTCCGAAAGAGGCTTTTGCCAAGCATCAGCCAAGTGCCGACGAGAATCCTATGAAGTATTATCAGATGTTCGAACGCAGGGCATCACAAGGGCAATGTTTTACGCAGCCCTATCTCGGATGTCGTGAGTTTTCTGCAAACTGGAAGTATATTGAAAGTACTGATAATCTTGATTATCCCTTAGCCGAAGACAGGGATTTCGGCATTATGCTTTATGATATGGACTTTGAGGAAAATCCACAAAAACCGAATGCTATGTTTTATAGAGCCCAAATGAAAAAGGGAGTGATTGTTGTACCGGATAAAGATAGTGAGGAGGTGTTGAGATGATACTGAAAGCATTATATGATTACTATCATCGAAGTGGAGATGATGTGGCCCCTTTTGGTTTAGAATACAAAGAGATTGGATTTATTATTGTTATTGATAGATGTGGAAAATTTCTGCGCTTTGAAGACAGGCGCATAGATAAGAAGTCGGCACAGCGGTTTCTTGTTAAGAAAAGTGTTAGCCGGTCAAGTGCCCCTGTTGCAAACTATTTGTATGACAATTGTAAATATGTATTTGGTTATTCCGATAAGGGGGATATGGAAAAGATACGTAAGTACTTTGAAGTATTTAAGGCGAAAGTAAAAGATATATATGATGCTTTTCCGGATAATGAGGACATAAAAGCTGTTTATGCATTTTATCAGCAAGACCATTCTTTTATAGTTGGGGCTATGCAGAAAGATTCTTTATGGGATGATATAGCCAAAAATCTTAATAAGAAATATTCTACCTTTTCTTTCCTTATAGAAGGGGATACGAAAATAGTGGCTTCGAAAAGGGAATTGATAAATTTGTTTGACGAGAATCATGGCGTGGCAGGAAATCTTTGTTTGATAACAGGGAGATATTCAAAAGTTGTAGAGATTACAACTGCTACAAAGATACTTGGAAGCCAAGAAACAGCTAAACTAGTTGCATTTCAAGTTAATTCCGGGTATGATTCGTATGGGAAATCTAAAGGATACAATGCTCCAATATCAGAAGAAGCTGAATTTGCATATACAACCGCATTGAATCATTTGCTGCGTTCGGATTCTCACAATAAGTTTATGGTGGGCTCACGTACTTATCTTTTCTGGGCTTCCTCCAATAGCGAGGCTTCAAAAGAGTCCGAAAATAGTCTATTTTCTTTGTTGGGGCGGATTGAAGAAGAAAATGACGACTCAAACAGGCGCATAAAGTTAGTATATGATACTTTCCAGTCTATCTATAACGGAAAATTATCGGCAAACGATGATGACAAATTCTTCATTTTGGGTTTGGCTCCTAATTCGGCAAGAATTGCGGTAGTATATTGGAATGAGATGCCTTTGCGTGAATTTGCAGGTTTGATAAGTAAACATTTTACGGATATGGAGATGGTTGACACTCGCAAAGATAAGAAGCCGTACGTGGGAATGCATTCCATTCTTGGAAATGTTACTCTTGGAGGAAAGTCAAGTGATGCGACTCCCAACCTTACTGATGCTGTGGTGAGAAGCATATTTCAAGGGTTGCCGTATCCGGCTTCTCTCTTTCAAGCATGTATTCGTCGCATACGTGCAGAACAATCCGTCAATATAGTGCGTGCTGCTATCATCAAGGCATATCTCAACAGACTAAACGAAAATAACAACCATAAAAAATTAGATATTATGTTAGACAAAGAAAATCAAAATCAAGGGTATCTTTGTGGAAGGCTGTTTGCCGTGTTGGAAAACCTACAATATGCAGCAAATAAACAAGATTCCATTCGTTCAAGTTACATGAACGCGGCTTCATCTACGCCATCTACAGTATTTTCAACAGTTCTCAAATTATCAAACAGTCATTATGCTAAATTGGCTAAAGAGAAGAAAGGCCTTGCTAATTTCTTTGATAATCAAAAGAAAGAGATAATAGTTTTAATTCAAAATTTTCCTAATACATTGAGTTTGGAAGATCAAGGACGATTCTTCCTCGGCTATTATCATCAGAAAGCTCACAGAGAGAATCAAGAAACTGAAGAATAATTTTTAAAAATATACAATTATGTCAGAATTAAAGAATAGAATTGATTTCGTTTACATTTTTGATGTACAAGATGGTAATCCAAATGGTGACCCGGATGCAGGTAATCTTCCTCGGATAGATGCTGAAACTGGTATAGGCCTTGTTACAGATGTTTGTTTGAAACGCAAGGTACGTAATTATGTACAAATAGCCCAAGCAGGAAAAGCAGGTAACGATATTCTTGTCAAATCCAAAGAAATTTCTGGAGAAGAGGTCTTTATTAATGAAGAAATCCGCAAAATGTACAAAGAAGATTTAGGAATAGAACTAAAAATCAAAGAAAAAGCTCCTGCCGATAAGAGTTCAGCTGGTAAAATTGCTATGTGCAGACGCTTCTTTGACGTTAGGACTTTTGGAGCAGTACTCTCAACCGGACCTAACGCAGGACAAGTGAGGGGGCCGATTCAAATGACTTTTGCCCGTTCGCAAGATATGATTGTTTCAGCAGAGCATGCATTAACCGTATGTGTAGCTCGTGATGAAGAAAAGACCTATGAATCACAAGTGGGAATACAGGGACGTAAAGCGACCATTCCTTATGGCCTCTATGTCTGTCACGGCTTCATCTCCGCTAACTTGGCACAACAGACAGGATTTTCTGAAGAAGACCTTGAACTATTTTGGGAAGCTTTAAAGAACATGTTCGATGTGGATCGTTCGGCGGCACGTGGATTGATGAGTGCTCAAAAACTGATAGTCTTCAAGCATGACTCCATATTGGGTAATGCTCCCGCCAACAAGTTGTTTGAATTGGTAAAAGTGGAGAAAGTCTGCGATGGAGCACCACGCTCATTCATCGACTATTCAGTTACTATAGATAAGGAGAATGCTCCATCAAATGTAACTATTGAGGAACTGATATAATTCCATCGTATGTACAATGAAGACGATATGCTCATGTTGTCGGGGATTCAGCACTTTAGGTTCTGTCCCCGGCAATGGGCTTTGATACACATTGAGCAGCAATGGGATGATAATCGTCTCACCATCGAAGGACAGATTCTGCACAAGCATGTAGATGATCCGTTTTATAGACAAAAGTGTGGTGACCAGATAACATTGCGTGCGGTGAATATCGCTTCGCGTGAACTTGGACTCTATGGAATCTCTGATGCCATAGAGTTACTTCCTTCCTCATCTTTTGAAAATACGATTTTGCATCCCAACTATCCGGGGCGATGGCAACCGGTTGCTGTGGAGTATAAGCATGGCAAACCGAAAAGAAACGAGGTGGATGAAGTGCAGTTGGCAGCACAAATCATGTGCATAGAAGAAATGTATGCTATCCATATACCATACGGCTCTTTCTTTTATGGGGAGCTTCGCCATCGGGTTAATGTGGATATAACGGAGGAGCTGCGAAATATAGTCAGACAATGTGCCCGGGATATGCACGATATATTTAGTAAAGCGGTTATCCCGAAGGCTGAATATGGGAAACATTGTGACAAGTGCTCGCTGAAAGATATCTGCATGCCGGAAATGGTAAATAATTGTACTTCGGTAGATAATTACCTTACTAAAAATCTGTATCTATGAGAAAACTATTGAATACTTTGTATGTGACGACACCGGAAGCGTATCTTAGTAAGGATGGGCTGAATGTCGTTATATCTGTTCAGCAGGAGGAGGTGTTTCGTATTCCTGTCATAAATATAGAGGGCATCGTTACGTTCGGATATATGGGCGCAAGTCCCGGTGTGATGAAATTGTGTAGTGACAATGGTATATCACTCACATTTCTTTCTCCACAAGGCAGATTTATCAGCAGGGTTCAAGGTGCTACGAAAGGGAATGTTCTGTTACGCAAAAAGCAGTACCAATTGTCGGACGATGCATCTTGGTCGTTGCATGTGGTTAGGTTGATGATTGGTGGTAAGATTCAAAACTATCGCAATATATTGAGGAGATATATTCGTGATTATGGTGAGAATGAAGACATTAATAGGGCGGTGCAAGTATTGGAACGTGCCAAGCGTGATGCTTTGAAGGCTCAAGATAAGACGGAATTAATTGGTTATGAGGGGATGGCTTCGAATGCCTATTTTGAGGTATTGCCAATCTTGATACTTAATCAGAAGACTGATTTCCCATTTCATGGTCGCAATCGTCGTCCTCCCAAGGATGCGGTGAATGCCATGTTGTCTTTTGCATATACGTTGATAGCCAATGATGTTGCGGCCGCTCTCGAAACTGTTGGCCTTGATCCATACGTCGGGTTTCTCCATACACTCCGTCCGGGGCGCACATCGTTGGCCTTAGATATGATGGAAGAGTTACGTGCTTACCTTGGCGACCGTTTTATTTTGTCGTTGATTAATAAAAGACAGATTTCAGTAAAAGACTTCTTGTTCCAAGGTGATAATGGGGTTGTTATGACAGATAAAGGGAAAAAGACTTTTATTACTGCATGGCAGGCAAGGAAAAGGGAAGTGATAATTCATCCTTATCTTAATGAAAAAGTTGAAATAGGGCTTCTGCCTTATGTGCAGGCTATGTTAATGGCAAGATATATCAGGCAGGATATTGACGATTATCCGGTATTTCTTATAAAATGATTTTTAATTATGTACATTCTTGTGACTTACGATGTGGATACTACAAGCAAAGAGGGGGCTCGCCGTTTACGATGTGTGGCCAAGGCTTGTCTGGATTATGGACAGAGGGTGCAGAACTCAGTCTTTGAGTGTGTAGTGACGGAAGCGCAATATTCTCTTCTAAAAGGGAGAGTTAGGGATATTATTGATATGTCTCTTGATAGTGTTCGTTTTTATATTCTTAGTAAAAATGAGAATAAGAGGGTGGAAGTAATAGGTGTTGAAACGGCGTATAAACTTGAGGAGGCTCTTATAATATAATGCGAATGTGGTGTGTTACAAAAAAAGTAGTATCTTCGCATGTGTTAATAATCAGTAGATTAAATTATTTGTAGGGTATTTCTTTGTTATGAAGTTGAATAATAATGATGATTCGCATAACAGTGGATTAAATTTGCTGATTTATAATATGTTATTAGATATAGAGTCACACCCTGCGTGGGTGTGTGGATTGAAACATATATCAATTGATAACAATGTGCTCCCTTATAGTCACACCCTGCGTGGGTGTGTGGATTGAAACTTGAAATTTTAAAAATATAAGAATATGGATGAAGTCACACCCTGCGTGGGTGTGTGGATTGAAACATCGGATAGTGATTTATTAACAGTTACAACTGATGTCACACCCTGCGTGGGTGTGTGGATTGAAACCTTCTTGGGAAGCAGCGCGAGCAGCACGTCCTGTCACACCCTGCGTGGGTGTGTGGATTGAAACGGAAAACAACTAAATCAACATCTAATTCTCCATTGTCACACCCTGCGTGGGTGTGTGGATTGAAACTTTACTCTCTGTAATCTTTATTATTGACCTAGAGTCACACCCTGCGTGGGTGTGTGGATTGAAACGATTATGCACCCTCGTCAAACGGGGCAAGGGATTGTCACACCCTGCGTGGGTGTGTGGATTGAAACATATTCTGAACACATTGCAAATGTACAAAAAGGTCACACCCTGCGTGGGTGTGTGGATTGAAACTGGGAAGCTTGCGCCGGATACATTATGGACGTTGTCACACCCTGCGTGGGTGTGTGGATTGAAACAATGACGAGGTGAATACGTGTATAGCTGTCTCTTATACACATCTGACGCTGCCGACGAAGCTAGAAGTGTAGAT
>ERZ1027100.148-NODE-148-length-45877-cov-6.503819_pt1 | contig 45877 bp, 55 predicted proteins | sample MGYA00519407_ERZ1027100 | MGnify/ENA primary metagenome ERZ1027100 (study PRJEB26926, sample SAMN06164645) | human gut metagenome | biome: ENVO:00009003; feature: ENVO:2100002; material: ENVO:00002003 | host: Homo sapiens | place: USA | collected 2012 ... | reverse complement strand
AGATGCTCAGGAGTCTCGTGGGCTCGGAGATGTGTATAAGAGACAGACTCCCAGCTGTTCGGCCAGGCTGCGAATGCTGCGGCGGACTGTAAAGTCCGGCCGGACAATCTCGCCGGGCTTCTTCGGCTTCTCCAAATACCGCATATCGCGGTAAGCGCAGAAGCACTCATACTGCCGGGCAGTTTCGCCGGGCAGCTTTTCCCAGGGGTCCCGCTGTCCCGTGTGCGCCATGGTCTTTCCTCCTTTCTGGCAAAAAGTAAGGCCCGGGATTGCTCCCGAGCCTCCTGCGCTGTTATTCGTCCCCGGTATCTTCTCCGAGAATTTCTTTTAATAGGGCCGTGTTGTCGTACTGGTCGGCTTCCTCTGCGGTTTCCGGCGTTCCGATGATCTCCGCGGCCTTCTCCGGGTCGCCCTTGGCGAAAACCAGGACTTTTTCATGGTTCACGCCAAGTTTGCCCGCTCCGGCTTTCAGATAGTCGTTTATGTCCTCTGTGTATTCCTGCGGGTCTTCCGTTCGGAAGGCCGCGCTTTGGGCAGGGTCGCCGTTGCAGAATACAAGGACGTTCTGGTGGTCTTTTCCAATCTTCCGGCTGTGTTCAAACTGTTTGCCCACGCGGATTGCCAGCCCTCCGGCCGTGTTTACCAGAATCGCTTCGTTGTAAAGCATCAGACCCACGTCCTGGAAGGCGTCGATGGTGTCAGAAATGAAATTGCGGTAAAATCCCTTCTTGTCCCGAAGGTCGCTCACCACAATAACGGCAAAGCTGTCAGGTTTCAGCATAGCAGTTGCCCGGCGGATAACATTGCGGTAAAGCTGCAAGAACTCGGGGTAATCCTTGTTTGAAAGGTCCTCGGGCTTGTCGCTGTACACTTCAAGATCCGCATAGGGTGGGCAAGTGAAAAAGAGGTCATATTCTCCCGGCGCCAGCTCGTCAATGTGGGAACTGTCGCCGTTTATCCATGTGGGCGGTGTCACCTCGGGCGCATCGTCCAGGACGCTAATGTGGGAGATTTCTTCCCAGTTGTTCACGTTGGCCTCAATCTGGCGGCTGCTTAAATCGCAGCCGGTGTATTTCCGGCCGGTAAGGGCTGCCACCACGCCGCGAACGCTGCCGCCTGCAAAAGGGTCAATGATCGTGCCGCCCTGCGGGCAAAACCAGCGGTAAGCCAGCTCACACAAAACCGGGTCAAAAATCGAAGTGGCGCTGTACGCCATGGCGTCCGGGAAAAGCTCTGCGAACTCCTCCCAGCTTATTTTCTGCCCGATTTTCTCCTCATAGGCGTTCTTGGCCTTGTAGGCACCCGGCGGCTGGCTGCTTATATTATAAGTCAAGCCTGCCTTCGTGTTGTCGTCGTCAGCGCCGCGGCCGACTTCGGAACGAATACCGAGGCGCTTCCAGGCCTTCTTCCTTTCGGCCCATACGCCGCCTCTGGAATCCAGGACGGTGAAGGGCGGAATAAGGAATCTTTCGCCCAGGGTCAGGCGCGCGGCCTGCTCCTCGGTTTCCCTGTCGGGCTGGCTGCCCGCGATCATGTCCTCGATCCGTTCCGTCGTAAAACCGGACAGCTCCGGGTCCAGGTCGTCGGTGTTCTCTTTGAGCTCGGCCAGAATCCCGGCTATGGCGTCCTGGTCCAGGACGGCAAGCTCGGCGATTCGGTTGTCTGCGACAAGGTCCGCCATTTCGGCGCTGTCGTTGTCGTAGTCCTGCCACTCAACGGGGGCGTACTGGCTGCCTGCCTCGTAGCCTGCAAGGCGCCGGGCGTGGCCGCGTACAATGTAGCCGCTGCGTCTGCTCACGGTGATGGGAGCTCGCCACCCCTGTTCCCCGATTATGTGGGCCAGCATCTTCACTTGTGCCTCCGGGTGCCGGTTAGGGTTCCGGGGGTTCGGTTTCAGGCTGTCGATTTCCACGATCTCGTCATACGCGCAGTATACTTTGAAGCCGTCAGGCGTCACCTCGCGGGGGGGGGTGCCGTTATTGGGTTTTTCATTCATCCTCAAGCCTCCATGCTAGTATTATATATCTTTCAAAGTGCCCTGTCAGTGCCCAATTTGTGCACTCTGGTGCACGTTAGGCAGCCTTTACGGCGTCGATGCCGAAAAACAAGGCGGTAAGCGGCTGAATCGCTGCATTGATGTCCTTGTATACGGTGCGCCTCTCGATGCCAAAAGTGCCCGCGATTTCCTGTACACTTTTTTTAGGCTCCCGAATGTAGGTTTCCATGACCACCTCGTAGCGCCTCACGTCCTCCTCTGTGCCGTTCTGCTGGCACCAAATGTGGTAAAGCTCCAACATCTTCTCAATGTGGGCCAGAATAATCAACGTGCGCTCCTGGCTGCGCTTGATGCTCTCAATATAAAGGCTGTCGTCCCGGGTGTAGCTTTCCAGGCCGTCCAGGATGCTTGCTGCGCTCTCTTTCTCCTTGGCCTGCTTGGCGTTGTAGATGGCGCCTGCGGTGTGCCGCTTCAAAAGCCGGTAGTTTTTCAGCAGGAGCCGGGTGTTATGGAGGCGCCGGTCGGTGCGCTCCTTGGCCTCCTTCTGGTGCTCCTCCTCAATGTGTGCGGCTGCTGTGCTCACGCCTGCGGCAACGCCGGTGCGGATTGCGGTCTGCATAAGGGCCTGGCCCATGTTGGCAATACGGGTGCCTAGGGCGCCCATGTTCTCGCGGCTGTTCATTCTGCATCGTCCTTTCTTCTCGGGCACCAGTCCGGGGACTGGCGGTTTCCTCTGGTCGGAATGTGGCGGGCTCCTCCGTCTTCGTACCCTTCGGCCGTCCATCCAATGGCACAGTCTTTCCGGGTGCCTCTCTGGCCCTCCTGGGTCTTAATACAGTGCTCGCACTCTGCACAGTGCGGCGTGGGGCGGTCTTTGGGGTGTTTGAGCGCATCCGGCAAGGCCTGGGCTGGTTCTCCGCCTATCACGGCGCGGATCTCCTCGCTGTCTTTGATCCACAGCGGAACGCCTGCCCTTCGTGCTGCGGTTGCCAGTTCTTCCAGCCAGCCTTCTTCCGGGGTGATCTTCCCTGCCCGGTGGCCGGTTTCGGCTCCTGCAATGATCCAGTCAACCTTCCGGGCGGCGTCCTCGTCGGCAATGCCCAGGGGTTTGAGCATGGGTTCATAGCTCACGAAGGTGTGGTGGTGTTCGCTCCACCAAAACCAGTTATCCGGGCCGGTGATGCTGCTGCCATACCAGAAGTTCGGAAGCTCGGGCAGCTTTCCCGCCGCTGCTAGGGTCTGGTAACGGCCGGGGCTCTTGGTCAGGAATAAGTAATTGTGCTGGGGCGCTGCCTTGCAGGCCTCAAAAACAGCCTCGATCCATTCATCGGGAATCCAGTCGCCAAAAAGGTCCGCCATGCTGCAAACAAAAATATTCGCAGGCTTCTTTTTCTTCGCCGGGTCGCCCAGACGGTATTTGTGGAAGGTCGGGGCGAAACCGGCCGGGAACGGAAGAACGGCGCCGGTGTAGTTCTTGAAGGGCTGTTCCAGAACGTAAAGCCCGGCGGCTTCGGTTTTAAGCTGTTCGCTCGTCATGTTCATGCGGATGTTTCCGGCAAAGCGGGTGGCCTGGCGCTGCGCATAGCAGTATTCACAGCCAAAATTGCAGCCGGTGACGGGGTTCCATGAAAAATCGCACCAATCGATTGCGCTCTTGTTCATCATTTTTGTGTGTCCTCTCCCTGTTTCAAAAGGTCCGGGTCGTCGTAAATGTTGCCCACGATTTCGTCCGGGTATGCGATCTGGCAGGCGTACCAGGGGCGATCTACCGGGAAGGCTCTAAAAGCACTCCGCTTTTTGTCGTACTTCACCACGGCCAGGCCAACGGGCAGGGGCGTTTTGTGGTGAATCTTCAAAATATCGCCTTCGAAAATATCCCGGGCGCGCTTGTCCAAGATGCCGGTAGCCTGGCCCACAGTTTCAGGGTTCACGCGGCCATATTTGCCCACAACGTTTTTGCCGGGGCGGATAATACAGATTCCCTTGCTGTCAACGTTCAGGTTCCCGCTGGCCCATTCGCCGCTTTTCAGCTTCCCGCGGAAAAGAATCCGGCGCGGCAGCTCCCGAGTTTCAGGCTCGCGGCTCTCTTTTGCCGCCAGGCCGAAAAAATCAAAGCCTTCCATTTATCTGTACTCCTTCCCGGTCGCCTTGTCGCGCAGCGGTATGCGGCCGATGATTTCAAAGCCTGCAAGCTCGGCCGTCTGGCGAAGAATCGGCACCAGGGCCGAAACCACAACAAGGCGGGCGGCATCCAGCCGCTTTTCCTCCCTGCGCATATTCTCCCAGGCCGTGCCGGGTGTGGGGTCGCTGTAATGTTCGCTGTTTCTGCCCATGTCCATGCGTGGGTCCTCCTTTTCATCGCTCATTCATCAATCACCGCCTTGTTTCAACGGCTCGAACTTGCTCCATGCAATCGGCGGCCAGAAACGGCCGTCGTTGTAGGTGATGCAGAACGGGACCTCCGGGGTGTCGGTGTATTCTGTGCGGGTGTGGTAGTTGCCGTAGGCGTCCACGGTCAAAACCGGGTGTTCCAGGGGTGGCAGGGCCTTTTTGACGTCCATCCATACGCCAGCGGGCAGGGTTTCAAATTCTTCCACGGTCATGCGGCGGAAGTCAGGCGCGGGCCCGTCCAGAAGGCGGAAGCCCTCATGGCCCGGTTTTGGCTTCTTATACGGCCAGTGCGGGAAGCGCTCGTGGAGGTCGATTGTCCAAGCCTTAAAAATGGATTCTTTCTCGATCATGGGCGTGCCTTCTCTCAAATGTTCAGGTGAAGCGGCTGGCCTGTCGCAAGCTGCCGATGGATAAATTCTCTTTCAAGGCAGTTGTTCACCATGACCAGAGCTTGCAGTTCACCGGGCAAAATCTTGCCGTCAATGTAAAGCCGTTCCATTTCTGGCTGCCGTGCGTGGAGCTCTCGAAGGGCTGCTTCTGCGTTCTCCCATTCGGTCAGGTCGTACAGCTCTCCGAGTGCCTTGTCAAATTCGCTTTTTTCGGGCATTGTCGCCGCCTCCTTCAAGTCAAAATGCAAACAAAAAACGGAAAGGCAAGAATCCGCAAAAAGTCCGCGTTCCCGGTTTTCAGGATGTAGGCAACGGCCACAGCAGCAGAAGCCAGCCAGGCGGCAGCCTTCCAAATACCTTCACTACTCATTTTTTCTTCTCCCATTCCCTGTTCCAGGCTTTCACAGTCGGCGCATAGTGGCCGCACGAAACGCATATAACGCCGTGCAGGCTGCCAAGCCAGGCAAGAATCCGGGGTGTTGTGCAGCCGTAGGGCTTCCCGTGCGCCAGGAAGTTGCTTCCGCATTTCGGGCAGGGGTGGACAAGAACGGTTTTCTTTTTCATGTGTGTTCCTTTCTCTTGTACTGCGCGTTCCACGCCTCCACGCTCTCCGCGTGGAATTTGCACAGGGCGCAGAAGATTTCTTTCGGGCCGCCGTCTGCGGGCGTCGCCTCAATAATCAGCGGGCTGCCACACTTTGGGCAGGGCGTGGGAATAACGGAGTTCTTTTTCACGGTTTCCCCTCCTGCTCGGTCAGGCGGTAAAGCCAGCGTTCCATTTTCGGCTCTGCATACTCGCCGCACTCGCTCATAAACTCGTGGTAGTTCTGCGGGTCTTGCTCTGTAAGGGCATCAATGGAGTTCATAACGTCGCCGATTTCCTTTTTCAGGTCCTCCCAGCACTCTTCTAAGGTCTTCGGCGTCGGGTTCTTGCCATCAATTTTGCGGCGCAGCTTCGACGCAGCCGCGGAAGCCTCCGCCAGTTCTTCCGCAAGCTGGCCCAAAATTTCAGGCTTCGGCAGAATGTCGGAGATCTTCTTTTTCGGGTAAAGCCTGCCCAGTGTGGCCTTTACCTGTTCCTGGAGCTCCTTGTGGCACTCGCCAGGGCCCACCACATAGCACCAGCTTTGCGGCGGTCTGTTAAGCTGCAAGGCGCAATTCCCGCAGCAGTTCCCGTTTGCAGGGTGTTCAATGTGCATTGCACAGCCGCCGTTATTGCACCAGCGCAAGGCGTTTTCGCAGCGAAGGTGAAAAGCCGCCAGGTCAAGCGGTGTTTTATACGTCTTCAACGCGGTAATGTGCCAAGCATAGCCTTTGCCGTGCGTGTATTCCCAGATCTGGTCCCGGTCCATGCAGGCCTGGGCTTCCAGGTCGTCCGGTGCATGGTTCAGCGGGGCGATTTCATACACGCGATCACAGGTAAACTCCCCAATGACGGTTCCGTCCAGTCGCAGCAGGCTTCCGTCTGGCTCCATCCGAAATCCGGCGTTTTGTCCTTTTGTGCAGTAAATGAAGCACTTAAACGGCTGCCCCTGGAAATCTTTCGGAAAGTTCTTGCGGATTTCCATGGTCTTTTCTCCGCGGAAAATCTTTTGGCACCACTCCGGGCGGATGCTCAAAAGAACGGCAGTTTCTTCCATGCTCATTTCTTCGCCTCCTCAAAAATCCCAGTCGTCGGGAACGTACAAACGGCACTCTCCATCCCCGTTGTTGCTGGTAGGTTTATCAAACGGGCAGCCCGGGCAGCCCTTTCCTGCCGCCAAACGGCAATGGCAAAGATCCATCAAATAATGGGCCATGTCTTCCGGGCTCATTATGGCAGCTTCGGGGCTGGTTTTTGCCTCCTCGGTTTCAAAGAAAAACTCAATCGGCTTTTCATTTTCAACGACGTTCCCGTAGGCCACGCCAATTTTATAAATATAGTCGCTGCGCAGCTTGCGGGGAATCTCGGCAATATACCGGCGAAACACTTCCAAGGAATTTGCGCGCTTGTAGTGGTTGCACATCCGGCAGGCGGGCATAAGGTTTGAAGCATCATCTGCTGCGCCGTCTGCTTCGTTCCACACTCGCAGCGGCCGGAAATGATCGACCTGCATATCCTTGTAGGCAATCGGTCTGCCGCAGTACGCACAGCGGCCGCCGTATTTCTGGTATACCGCCTCGCGGGTCTTCTTACTGATTGCCATTCTGCGCCGCCTCCTTCGGGGGTAAGGACATCCAGCCCACCACGGTGCAGTCTATCTTGTTGTTGTAAACGTCGTCCGGGTTGAAGTGGCGGTATTCCCACCAGCCTTCCGGGATTCGGTAGTCGTCCCGTTCCTCGTCGTATGTTCCCCAATCGGGAAGATCTTCCCAATTCCATTCGCTGTCCTGGGAGAAAACATTGCCGTCCTCGTAGTGCGCCGTTGTAATGCCCAGATAGTCATTACGCCGGTACAAAACCAGCACTTCGGTTTCGACCTTTGGAGGGTCCTTGTCGGGGTCACGCCAGGCTGGGATCATCCTCTCCGGGTCAATCACTGGCAGTTTTTTCAACTCCTCGATTTCGTCCTCTGCCGCCTCCTCGACCGTCAGGACTTCCGTTGCGCCTTCCAGATCTTTCAGTTCCTTTTTGAGATCTTCCAGGAGCGGGCCAATATCAGCGATTCTTCTTTCAGCCATTTTCTTTTCCTCCGAATCCATCCCAGCCCATCGGGCTGCCATAAAGCGGGCAAAGCGGTCCTTTGTTGCCTTTGTTGAAGATGCAGCTTTCGCAGCAGCCCACCTTCCGGCGCTTCTCGCAGTAAAGCCGAATGGTTTCCGCGGCCGCCATGGCCTCCTGGTCTTCGTCCGCTCGGTCCCTCCCCTTCCCGCCGGTTGTCAATTCGTCCAGCGCATCAACAACGTGCATAACGGCTTCGGCTGCTTCATGGTAGCCTCCGGCAGCGCCAAGAAGAAGGCGGCGGAAGGAATCGGCTCCAACAAATACGTTCTCGCTCATTTTCGTTCCTCCCGTGCCTTCCGAAGGCACTTCATTTTGTAGGCAGTTGCCTGGTAGCCCTGCCAGCGGTCGGAAAACCATTGCTGCCAGATCGCGCAGCCTGGGAAGGTCTTGCGGTCTCCACCTTTGCCCACAGTAATGCTCGTGCAGCCAGCGGAGGCGCATTTAAGGCAAGGGCTGTCCGCCGGGCGTGGGAGGTTGTCTGTGCTGCTCATTGTGTGTTCTCTCCTTTCGCCTTATTTCCGACCTCTGCGGGCCTTCGGGGGCTCGCTGTTCATGGGCTGGTATCTGTTCTTATTTTCGTTCCATTCAAGCGCCACAGGGGCCTCGCAGTTCAGGCAAGGCATATCAAATGCGGCATCCTGGATGTTCGTGTGGTAGCGGTAAGCGCTGCCGCACTCGCACCAGATCTTGACCTGGCGCATATTTTTGAGCTCCGTTTTCCCGCCGCACTCCCGGCAGTAGCACGAAGAAATAGGCGTTTTTGCACAGAAGCCGCGTTCCTGGCCGCACTTCTCGCAGCGCACATACAAGAAACCGGTAAACTTTGCCGCTGCGGGCGGCTCCGGGGCCCTGTGGGCGCTTTCGGCGGGCGGCGTGGGTTTTGCCTTTGCGGGAATGTCCGGCCGCTGTACAACGCGCTCCTTCGGCGGCGCGGGGCTCTGGAAAACTTTCGGCGCAAAAGGCAGCTTGCCCACCACGTCCTTCAAGGAATCCTCCACAGCCTTTGCCACTGTCTTTTCCAGCGGTTCTTCCTGCTTCTGCCGGGCGGCCGCTGCCTCCTTCTTTTTCAGTTCGCCGAGGATCTCCACGGCCAGGTCGTCCAGCGTTTCCCGCTCTGCGGCCGTGTGGCCCGGGTCGCCAAATGCGGCGCCTGCTTCATAGCAGGCCCGGCGCAGGACGCGCAGTTCTTCAACGTTGAAGGCTTCAAAACGTACTTTTTCCATGTGTTTCTCCTTAAAGCCAGGCTTCCACAATGCTGTCATCCGGTGCTGCCGGAAGGCGGCTCATTTCGGCCGGAATTGCCTTTCGTAAATCTTCCAGGGTATCTTCCAGGACCATGTATTGGGTGCTCGCCGGGACGCTCATGTCCCAAAGGCGGGCAACATAGCGCCGCGGGTAGTCGTCCTGGTTTGCCGTCACGATAATAACGGGGATCGCGGCCTGCTCCGTCAGCTTCGCATACTCGAAGCGGGCTAAATAAATATCGTCACTCATTCCAGAACTCCTTCCAGCTTTTCAATGGTTTCCAGGTACGGCAGGCCGGTGCGGCCGCCGAGGTGAACTTCCCAGGCCGGAAGAAAATCTTCCGGGGCCGCGCTTGCCATGGGCGGCGGCGTCCAGGTCTGGCCATAGGCTGTCACGGTGGGCGGTGTGCGTTTCCGCTTGGCCGTTTCCTTCTGGGACGCCCATGCTGTCCTTGCAACCCGCCAGAAGGGCCACGGAACGGCGAAGAAGCGGCGAAGGTTGAAGCTGACCAGGATCATGCCCACCGCTTTGTCGGTCGTCCAGGCGTCCAGGAAGGCCGCCTGGTGGGGCTGCACCGCGTCAAAATCAATTCGGCCGGTGTGGGTCTGCTTCGCCTCCACCGCAACAGGGGTGCCATTGTAGCGTCCCAGGAAGTCAACGCAAGATTTATGTTCCACCTTGCAGCTCTTGATCTGGCCGGTGCTGTCGCGTATCGGTAGGAACTCGGTCGGAACTTTGTAGACCACGGCCTTGCCGCTGCGGGTGTATAGGTCGTTCACCTGGATAACGAAGTCTTCAAAATCACGGCCGCGGTTTGCGAATGTGTTGTAACCTCTCATGCTGTCCTCCCTGGGCTTTAATTTTCTTCTGCCACTCACAGAGGGGGCAGACGTAGGATTTACCGCCGCCTTTTGTTATGCGGCTCACGTTCCAGCGGTTCCCACAGGTCTTACAGATCCGGTAGCACCGGCCATTCTCTGCGCTCATTTTGCCCTCCACGAAGGGCCGTCAAGGGGAACTGCAAGGCACATTTCCCGGAGGCGGTCAATCATCTTCTGGGCGTTCCGTTCGCTGCATCCGGCCGGGGTCAGGCTCCGGGTCAGTTCTTCGGTGCCGCAGTTGGTCGTCACGATCACCGGCATATAGGCTTCATAGCGGGCGTTTACAATGGTGAAGATCATGGATGAAGTCCACTCCGTCGCGGCCTCGCTGCCCAGGTCGTCAATAATCAGCAGCGGGGTTTCGGTGTAGAGCTTCAAAATATCCGCCTCGTCGCCCTGGCCGTTGTAGGTCCGGCGCACGTTTGCCAGAAGGTCGATCATGGTCATGCACAGCGCCGGGGTGCCGTTTCGGATCAGCTCGTTTGCCACGGCTGCGGCCAGATGCGTTTTGCCGGTGCCATAGCCGCCCACCAAGAAAAGGCCGTTGCGCTCCTGCTGCGGCGGCACCGCCTCGCCGTCCTTGCCCTTGCTGGGAAGCATCTGCGCTTTGAAGGCTGCCGCATACTCCTTGCAGGCGGTATAGGCCTTCTGGTTCTCCGGCGTCACCTGGAAGCGGTCAAAGGTCCGGTTCTGGAATCGGGCGCCCATGCCGCTGTCGCCCAGCAGCCGGTTTATACGCCGGTTGAAGGCTGCGGCGGCCTCTGCCGCCGCCTTTGCCTCCTCTGCGGCTTTGTTCTTGGCTTCCGCCCTCTCCCAGTAGGCTTTCGCCCTGGGGCAGTCGCAGCGCTCCGGCTGCGAATCCCAGCCAAAAACGCGGGTCTTAGAAATGGCCGGAAGGAGGAAGCCTCTGTATTGCAGGGTTTTGCCGCAAAATTTACAGTGTTCCGGCTCCGGGGCCGGTTTGTCCATCTTGTAGCCGCGGCGGGTCGCCTCGTCTGCCAGGATGGAGGTTTCACGCGGTGTGGAATCCTGCGAGGTCCTGGGTTGCCGGGACTGCGTCCCGTTGGCGATCATATCGCCCAGCTTTTCCATTTCGTGCTTCCTCCTTTGTCCATTTATCTGCATCCACGGCCGCGTCCAGGTCCTTCACGCCCTTGTCCCTATACCGGGCCAGAACGCCACGGACGTATTTCCAGTTCGGGGCTTTGTTCCTCTGGGCGATCTCCATTGCGTGGATCACCACGTCGGCGCCGAAGTCCGCGACCGCCTGGGTCAGGTCTTCAAGCTCCCAGCGCGGCGGCGTTGGGTTGATGTTGTTCAAATAAAACTGTCCAGCCCGGGCCAGTTCCGGGTCTGTTCGTGGTTCCGCTTTCTGCGGCGGCTGCGGGGCCACGACAAGCGGTTTTTGTGCTGGCGCAGGAACTTTGTTTGCTTCTTCCCGGGCGGCCTCTGCGGCCTTCTCTGCCCGCTTCCGCTCTTTGAATCTCCGTTGCCGCTCTCGCGCCGCTTCCCGGCGGGCCTCCGCTTCTATCTGGCCTGTGTTTTCCGCCCAGTCATGGAGCCGGAAGCCGTCCGGCGTATGGTCTATGTAACCGGCATCCACCAGGGCCGCCAGAAAGTCGGCCGGTTCGCCTGCCCACCCGGAAACCTCTGCGATCTCCGTTGGCGTCAATCCCACCAGGCTGCCGTTCTTTGCGTTGTTTGCGGCCCAAACCCAAAGCATTGTGAGGTGGCCGACTGCCTGGGCGACGCCTATCCCCAGCAGGCCTTTAAGGCGCAGCGTTTTTCGGTGCGTCAAGGTCCCCTGTTCAATTTTTACCCCGGCCATGTCGTCCTCCATCGTGAAAAATTAACAAACGTACACTTCTGCGCCTGTAAGCCGCTGGATCTCGCGCTTCATTTCGGCTTCGTCCGAATTTTCCGCCGAAAGGTGCACCAGGTAAATTTGTTTCAGGCGCGAAAGGTCGCTGGCCTCCAAAAATTCAACTAGGTGTTGGAGGCTCATGTGGCTGTGCATCAGCCGGGCGGCGCGTACTGTCGGAAGCACGTCTTCCGCAAGGTTTTCTTGCACCCTCTCCCGGGTGTAGTTGCACTCGCCCAAAATGTGGGTAATGCCGGAAAACTTATATTTCAGGTAATAGGTATCTGTGAAATAAAGCAGCTTTTCACCGGTTGCGGTCGATTCCAGCAGGAAACCTTGTGAATCCGGCGCGTCGTGCTCCACATCGAAGGGCAAAACCAGGAAGGTGCCCACGGTAAACTGTTCAAGCGGCCGCGTAACGTGCAGCCTGTGGCCTTCCAGGTGGCAGGCATCAATGGTTCCCTGGCCGGTGTAAACGTCCACGCCGTAGCGCAGAAGGGCGCCCGCCGCCTTGCTGTGGTCCCCGTGGCAGTGCGTAATAAAGCAACCTTTCAGCTCTCGCACACGGAAGCCGCAGCCTATCTGGATTGCCTTCAAGGGAATACCAGCGTCAAGCAGCAGCGGGGTTTTGCCATCGGAGATCCAATAGGCATTGCCGCTGCTGCCGCTGGCAATGGGCCGAATGTCCACTTAAAAATCCGGCTCCGCAACGTCCCACTGTGCCGGGGCTGCCTTCCGGCCGGTGGGCTGTGCTGCGAGTGCCGCCTGGGGTTCCAGAACTTCGCCGGTGCGGCCGTCAATCTGGATCGTTTTCTTCGGCTCCGGCAGGCTGGCGGGTGCTGCGGGCTGCGGGGCGCTGGTGTCGATCAGAACGGTGTTGGCCTGCTCCTGGATCTCGGCCTCTGCCTGGATCTCCGCATAGGCAACTTCTCTGGCCTTCATCACGCGGTAATCTTCATCCAGCTTTTCAGGGTCGCGGACAATGTGCTTTGCACTGAAAACCTCGCGGATCAGGGTCTTGCGGCACATTTCATCCAGCCAGCCTTCCACGGTGGTGTCTTCCTTCTTGCCGGTTTCCTTGTTGTAAACCTGTTTCGTGCCTCCCCAGAACTCGGCGCTTGCATACTTGGGCATACGCTTCCGAATGGCGGCCATGGGCATAATAATGAGCTCGTTCTGGGTCGGGTCGTCATATTCAAGGTAGCCAAAGCCGCCCACAATGTCGCCGCGGTCAAAGGGGTTCACGACCTCGAACTCGTAGGAAGCGACCGGGTGGCGGCTGTCCTTCGGGTGCGGGGTGAACTTGTCGTTGCTGTAAACAAGCTCGACCGTGTCCGCCTTGGGCGGGCGCTGCGCATATTTCAGGGCAACGTAGCGGATGCCGTTATAACCGGGCATCAGAGTCACGTCATACAGATTCGTTCTATTGTTCTTGTAGGGAATCGGGAACAACATATTTTCGCACTGCATATCCAGGCCCATGCGGGCATAGCGCACCAGGTCCATTGCCAGGTCTTGGAGGTTGACGAACTTCCACGTTACGGGGAGGGTTTCATCATACTTGTGGTCACGGTTCTTCGCGTTCTTCGCCACGCGGTTTTCCTCCGCCGTAGCCAGGGCGCGGTCAATCTGAATAAAATAGCCCTGGATAAGGCGGCGCTGGAAGTCCGTTACTTCCACCTGGCTGCCGGTGCTGTTGGCGAACTGGGCCAGCACCTTTTTGGTGAAGCGGGTGCCGATGCTCTCGGTGACGGTTTCTGTCACTGCGTTTTCGGCTGCGGGGGTCATTGCTGCGTTGTTCTCTGCGTTCATGTGTGTTCCTCCATTTTTATTTCTTGCTGGCCGCGTAGAAGTCTACGGGCGGCAGCTTTACGGATTTTGCAAGCTCGTCCGCCATCTGTGCGGCCGCCGGGTCCTGTTTTGCCAGGCTGGCGGCAATGTGACGGTGGAGCATAATCAACATGGCGGTGTCCGCCATCGGGTAAGGACCCAGGGCTTCCACAATACAGTTGAAGTAGTGCGCAAAGCCTTCCAAAAGCACTCGCAAGCCCTCTTCCGGCTCGTGCTGCTCCATGGTCAGCTCAACAGCCCGGGGCAGATACAGTGAAGTTTCCGGGGCCGCCTTTGGCTCCTCCGGCTTCTTCCAGGGCGGGCGAAACGGAAAATTATTTTTCATGTGTGTTCTCCTCTTTGTCGTTCAGGACGTCAAAAACCGTTACCTGGTTCGGGTCCGGCATTTCCCGAAGAGCCTTCATGCGGCAAACGTGGCCGATGCCGTTCCTTACGCCCTCTTTGCTGGTCAGCAGGCCGCCACAGCGGCGGCAGCGGCAGGCCTGGATCATAAATGTGCCGGGCCCCCGGTCCTTGTCTGGGGCGCTCATTTCTTCCCTCCCGGAATCGGAATCACAATCGTGGTGACGTGCCGCAAAATGTCGTCTTCCAGTTCCGGGCCGTTCGCGGGCATAACGCCGCGGAAGCCATCGTGAACGGCCTTCATGGCTGCAAGGTAAATGGGTGCATCTGTTGCCGGAAAGGTTTTGAGAAGATCTCTGAACTGCTGTCCGTAGAAATTCAAGCCCTGCTGCATCATGTTTTCGACCGGTTCCGGCCCGGCCTCGTAGATCTTCCGCATAAAAGGTTCGTTCATTCGTCTACCTCCACGCGCAGGCTCTCGTCTTCTGCGCTCACGACCAGGCGGATCACCTGGGAATCAACAGGGAGAAGCTCGGTCACGCTCTCGGCGTTGTCTACCACAATCGGCAGCCGGACGCCGTAATGGTGGGAAAGCGTGGCGATAATTTCCAGGCCAGCGTTTACCACGGCTGCCTTGTTGGCGGTGGAATACGGCACCATGGCGCCGCCCTCACCGGGCACAAGAACTTCGCAGCAGTCAGCAAGGCCGCCGTTCGTCTGTTCCCGGAAAAGCTGGAAACTCACGGACTTAAACTTGCTGTTGATGCGCTCGGTCAGCAGGGCCACTTTGGTTTTTACGAAGACTTCACAGAGGTAAACGCCCTGTTCGGTCTTCTCGTACTCCGCAGCCAGGCTCTTTTCCTCGGCTTCAAGTTCTGCAATGCGCTGGCGCTGGCGTTCTGTGGCCGCCGTCTGGCTCTGCATATAGCGGATCTGGCGGCAGTTGTTCATGGCTGCCTGCTGGCGCTCGTTCACCTCACGAAGGGCCGTGCTCTGTTTCTGCTCGGCCGCCTCGATCCGGCCGGAAATCGTCTGGATGGTCTTCGCAATAGCCTGGCCGCGCTCGGTTTCGGAGAAGTCCAGGCGGGGCGGCTCTGCCCGGATGGCCTCTTTGCGGGCGGAATAAATTTCATCGGCGCGGGCGGTGGCCGCCGCTGCTTTTTCTTCGAGGGCCGCAATGTCCTGTTCAAGCTGGGCAATGGCTTCCTTGCTGGCTTCTTTTTTGCCCTTGGCGTTGATGGCTTCCAGCTTGGCGGACCTGCGCTGGAGGAAGTCTGCGCGGAGCTCCTCCACCTTTTCTTCCGGCAAGGCTTGGCCGCAGGTCTGGCAGATCTCGCGGTGCTCGTCCCAGGTTTCGGCCGCTGCCTCTTTGTACTCGGCCAGGATTTCGGCCCGGCGGGCCTTCATGTGTTCCAGGTCCACTTTTTTGCGCCGGGCGTCTGCGGTAGCGTTGGCAGCCTCCGTCTTGGCCTCCAAAAGCTCGTTTTCCGCCTTTTCCTGGGCCTTGCGGTGCTCGGCTCGGGCCTCGCTGCCTTCCTCGATGTATGCGGCCTTCGCTGCTGCATAGTCCGCCTTGGCGTTTGCCAGGGAACTGCGGAGCTCGGAAGTGTCACCGGCCAGAATCGCCCGCTTCTCCTCGGCGATCTTTGCCTCCTCGGCCTCTGCTGCGGCCAGCTTGTCCGCCAGGTCTTCGGCCGCCGGGAGGTCTTTGTCAATGGCACGGGTCGCCTCGTCAATGCGGTTCGGGATGGCCTCGATCTTCTTGTTCAGGTCGGTTTTCTTGGCGGCTGCGATCTTGCGGTACTCGTCCACCTTATAAAGTTTGGCCGCACTGCCAGGCATTTTAAGGAACTCGGGCAACTCTTTGAGCTCCGGGGTGCTGTCGATCACGTCGGCGTCGGAAACGTCGCCGCAAATGTCCAAAAGGATCTCCCGGCGCTTCTGCCAGTCCATAACGGAGGGGAAGTAGTCGGGCATGGTCAGCAGCTTCATGGTTTCCTCGCCGCCGCAATACTCCTGGACGGCCGCCGTGTACTCTTTTTCTTTGCAGGGAACGCCGTTAATCTGATAGTCAATGGTATTCCCGGAATACTCCTCGGCCGCGCTGCCGCGCTTGCGCTTCCAAACCTCGTGGAAAGTCTTTTTCAGGATCACGGTCTGGCCGTCGTCCAGCCGGAAGGTGCCGGTTGCGCTGTGTTCCAGGTTGTGCAAGTCGCCGTTGGGGCCCTTCGTCTTGGGGTCCCAGTTCTTTGCCCATGTGCTCGGCTTGCCGAAAAGCAGCCAGGTGATGGCGTTGAAGATGGTGGTCTTGCCGCTGGCGTTCCGGCCGTAAATGCTGGCGCTGTGGCCGTCCAGCTGGATTTCCTCATGCTTCAAGCCCTGGAAGTTTTCAAGGCTCAACGTCAAAAGCTCCATTGTGTGTCCTCCTTGATTTTGCGTAAAAGACGTGATAAACTGTTGGTGTGTGTTCTGGGGTCGTCAATTTTTGGCGGCCCTTCTCTTTATTGTCCAGGCTGAAAACGCGGCCTCGCGGATGTACTCCGCGGCAATCTGCGCCATATAGCCGGGCTGCTCTCTGCATCCGTCATACCCGCAGAACTCTGCGATATGGCGGATTTTTCTTTTGGCCTTCTCCCAGGCTTCCGACCACGCGGAATCGCTCACAGGGTGGCCGAGAATCGCGCTGGTGCGCTTCCGGGTTTCTTCCTCGCTCATAAGCCGCACCGCTCCATGAAATAGCTACGGGGAACGCGGCCGCGGGGCACTTCGTAACCCTTGGCGCGGAGCTCATTGTTAAACTTCTGGATGGTGTGGTAAGCGGTGGACTTGGAAACACTCAAAATTTCCATTGCTTCGTCAACGCGCACCATTTTGGAAGGCTCCCGGGTGGTTTTCTTACTTCTTGCCATTGCAGGCCTCTCCTTTCAGGTTCTTTTTGATCCAAAGCTGCATTGCCTCTGCTGCCGTCGCTACGTTCTTCATGTACGCCAGGATCTCGCCCATCTGCACATCCTCGCCGGGGTCCACGCGGCCGTCCTGTGCAATGGAAATAATAGCGGCGCTGATTTTGTCGGTGCCCTGCAAGGCGGCAAGTGCCTGCATCATAACGCGGTCGAACTCCTGCACGTCGCAGGGCTTCACGTTCTGGCGGCCAATCGGGCAGCACATCGAGCAATAGTAGTTCAAGAGCTGCGGAGCGTCGTAAGTGTCAGCCAGCAGCAGCACTTCTTCCGGCGTCGGGTTTGCGCTGCCCAGCTCCACGCGAGCCATGCGGGAGCGGTCAATGCCTGTTTCGTCTGCCGCGCCCTCGCGGCTTGCAAGCCGGTCATTGACCTTTGAGGCCTCCATTCGTGCCAAATAGAAAGGGCTGTCGGCCGCTTTCGTGGCAAATTTACTCATTTATTCAAACCTCTTTTCATGGTAAAATTTAGGTAGACGGCCACGGCCAATTTTCCGGGGCAAATATCCGGCCTTCCTGCCGGGCCAGCGCCCGGAGATCCTTTCTGGCCCGGTTTATGCTCACGGTGTTGTCCCAGGCGTAATAGTTGCCGTCCGGGGCCAAAATATGCCGCTTGCACTTGCCGTTGCACCGGTCAATTATGGTCTGGTAGCTGAAATAGTTCTGTTTGGCAGCCTGGCGGGCGCTGGAATAACATTCCAGAAGTTCACCGGCGGCGCTGAATTTCAGCACTGGCCGCCGGGAGCTGTCCGCTCCGGTCATGCGGCCTAATTCCTGCCGGGTGCAGAAAGCCAGGTTCCAAATGGAATTGTCTGCCGGGTTGCCGTTTTTGTGAAAAATCACTTTTCCGGCTGGGACTGGCCCCAGGAATGTTTCTGCCACGATCTTTGCGGCGGAAAATTCCCTCATGTTCCCTTCCAGGTCCGTGAGGTGGACGTAACGTTTCGCACTCTGTAACTTGGCCTTTCCTCTCGGTTTGCGCTTATACTGGGTTAGAATCGTGCGGCCGCCGTTCTTGCGCTTCTGGCCGTGCCAGAAGGTGTTTGCAATGTGGCCCATGTCGCTTGCCTGGTACTTGCCGCCATAGCCGGGCACGTCCCGCCAGGTTTCACTTACGGCCACTGGTCTTCCTCCTTCCAGCGGTCTTCTTCCGGGCGGTTCCGCAGGTCCTTGCAGTCTGCGCACCGGGCGGCGGGAACCATGCCCAGCACGAAGAAACCGCCGCAGGCGCCAGCTACAAGGCCGCCAATAAGCAAAAGAATCATTCCTTGCGTTCTCCTTTCTTTGCGCCTTTGTGGGCCTCGCTCTGGCTTTTCTCGTGTTTGCGATTGTGAACATTCACCATGCCCATAACGGCGTCCGTGAGCTCCCGGGTCTGCAAGCCAAACTCTCCGGCAGTCAGCTTAATAAACCGCTTGCGGTTCATTTTCACGTTTTTGCTCATGCTCTGCCGCCTCCTTTTCCCCTGCTTTTTCCTCTGCCCGGCGGCCCCGCTCGTCCTGGATGTCCTGGGCAACGTGCTTGGTAAACACCTTTCCGAAAGCCTCCGCAGCCTCCTGCGGGTCTGCGTCCTCCTTGGTCACGGCCGCGATCAGGCCGGAAGCTGCCCGAAACAAAAACATGATTGCCTCATGCGGGTTTCCCGCAACGTCGCCGGTCATTTCAAAAGAAATGCTCTCGCCCTTGTCCACAATGCGGATGCTGTCAAATTCTTTCATGCGTATTCCTCCGGGGCCCCTCTGGACCTCCAAACGCCATAGCTCAAAGGCTCAAAGCCTGCGGCCCGGCGCTGCTTGTTGTATTTCCTCAAAGCTTCCAGGTCGTCATCCAGGTTCCGCGGCTTCGGCTGTGCAGCCTCCGCGGCCCTCCTGGCCCGCTCTGCCTCGTTCGCCTTGCGAACGGATTCCCGGTTGTGGCCCACACGGCAGGCGGCGCAGCGCTTTGTATTGCTCGGCACGTCAACCATAACCGTGCCGCAGTCCACGCATTTCACCGTTGTGTGAAACATGGTCAGCCCGCCTTCCGCTTCGCGCTGGGCTTCACGGTGCCCTTCTGGGCCTTGTGGATCTTGCGCTGCTGCTTTTCCCAGTCGTTCACAACAAAGCTCATACGGCCCAGGGCCAGTGCGCTCAAGAGCAGGATCATTGCCGCAGCAAAGAGGCTGCCGGAAAACTCGCCGCCCGTCTGTACGTTGCCCTCGCCGCCCATCCCAAGAAATAAGCCAGCCATGCCGCAGGCAACTGCGGCATACTGCATAATCATTGCCTTTCTACTCATGTTGTTTCCTCCTGTGGTCTTATGGTCACGCCCTCCGGGTCAATGGTAATCACCGCACCAAGACCGGCGGCCAGCTTCATAACGGTGCCCAGCTGGGCCCGTTCCAATTCTGCGCCTGGCCGGGTCAGCTTAAAAATGGCTCCCATGGAAAGCCCTGCGGCGTCGCACAGCTTCGTCAATGAAAGGCCGCGCAGTATGCGGAGCTCGTCAATCGTCATTTTCCGAGCCTCCAATGTTTCCAAGCGCACCCAGCAGACGCAGCGCATCAACCTGAGCCTTTCGGTACTCGCGGAAGCGCTTTGCGCTGTTGGCTGCACCAGCGGGGACGGAATTTTCAACCTCTGCCGCCATCCGATCCGCGTAGAAAAGCGCTTCTTTGGCGGCTTCGTCGGCCTGCTTCCGCAGCATAATGGTAAGTTCTGCGGCAACTTTGTCCGGGAGGATCTTTTCCTTTGCCTTTTCCAGGGCGATTTTGTCTTCTGCGGCCTCTTTCCGCGCCTGTGCCTCCATCTGATGGGCCTTCTGTACTTCGGCTTCAAGCTCCGCAACGCGCTTTATACGGTCGTTCAGCTTGCCGATCAGGCCTTCACGGGTTTCTTCATGGGCCTTTTTCTCGGATTCCCAGCGGCCCTTCATGCTGACTGCAAAATCGTTGTCGATGTTCTCCTCGGCGTCCTCCACGCAGCCTTCAAAGGCCATTGCGCAATAGCTGTTCTCGCCCAGACCTTCCAGAATCCCCTTGATCTCGTTCAAGAAGGCTCGTTCCGTTTCTTTGGGAACTCCGGCGTTTTTCTGGATCAGCTGCACCGTTTTCTTTGCGCAGCCGGTAGGGTCAAACTGCAAGGCGAACTTTGAAGCCCGGTTGAGCGCCCGTTCCTGGTTGATCTCGTAAATCTTCGTCTTGTGGACCGCGCCGTTTTCCAGCGTTGCGGAAATTTCGTACAAATTCATGTGTGTCCCTCCCTCCGTGTTTCGTTACGAAACACTAGAATCTAAAAAAATATCGTCGTTCTGGCAACCGACGGCCTTTTTGATTCTCACTGCTACATCGAACGAGGGATTTTTAACGCCCCTTTCGATGTTGGTGTAAGCCGAACGGCTGATGCCCGCTTTCTGGGCCACTTCTTCCTGCGTCAGGTTGCGTTCGATCCGAGCGTTCAGCAGTGCCTTTCTCATTTTCTCGCCCTCCTTTCGTGTTTCGTTTGGAAACAATGCCATTATAGTTTCATTCAGAAACATTGTCAAGTGTTTTTTGAGATTTTTGTTTCTTTTGGTGTCAATATGTTTACATAGGAAACATAGGGCGTTAAAATGTTTCTATACGAAAGAAGGAGGGCGTCATGTTCAGCGAACGACTAAAAAGGCTCCGCATGGAAAAAGGCATCACGCAAAAAGAACTCGCGGATCGGCTGCACATTTCCAGGTCAACCATTGCGGGGTATGAATCGCTCGGAAAAGAACCAGACGGCGAAAAACTCTGCGCCCTGGCTGATTTTTTTGGGGTGTCCGTTGATTATCTTCTCGGCGGTACGGACAGCCGCGAGCCTATAAACCCAACACCCGCACCGCCAGCGGCCGCCCGGCGCCCGGCGGAGGCCGCAATCGCTGGGGAGCTCGGCACCCTGTCTGATCGGCAGCTCGACCGGCTCTTGGGGTATATTCAGGCGTTGAAGGAACTGCCGGAAGGCGCCGCATCGCAGAACACGGCCATTGTGGAGAAGAACGCCTCCGGCGAGAACTCCTCCGCTGCGGGCTGATTTGGTTTCGGAAGTGAAAGGGCAAGCCGCCCAGGGAGGAAAACATGAACACGCTAAAACGAATCTTGAAGGGCATTCTGAAATTTTGCGGAATCTGCCTTTTGATTTTTCTCGCCATGTGCGCTTATAGCATCATCAAGTACAGCGGCAAATATCGCAGCAAGGCGGCTGCATCTTCGGTTTCTGTCGCTTCAAGCGTTGCGGCTTCCGAAAGCGTTTCTAGTTCCGCCGCCCCCGCTTCTTCCGAATCCTCGGAAAGCGTTGCCGCCTCTCTTTCCGCTTCCGTATCGGAAGCGGAGCCCTTCACGCTCGACGCAAGCACTCTCACAACAAGCCGCACCGGTAGAAAGGTCGAAACCCCGGGGCTTTCGCTGTCCTACGGCGAAATTGAAAGTCTCACCGTTGGCGGCGCCTGCGACGGCCAGATCGTGGTGAAGGTTCAGGCCTTCCCGGTCAGCAATTCGGAAAGCCGGGCCTTTGAATCCGTCCAGGATCTAGTCTTGAACCACGGCTTTGATGCTTGCAGGGCCATTGATTACTGGGCCGTGAATCCAACCAGCGGCAACAAGTTTTTGAGCTTCTCGCTCGATTCCACTCTCATTTCCAAAATTGCTTCCGGCTCCATCGGTGCCGAAGAAATGGCGGGCGAAGTTTCCGACCTCTGGGTTGATAGCTCCGTCGTGCAGTAAAAAGCAACGCCCACCAGACCGTCGGAAAGCGGCCTTGTGGGCGTTTTGTTTTTCTTGGTCTAGTTTTCCGCATCGGTTTGTAAAAAGCCGTGACAGGGCTTCTCTGGGGCTTCTAGTGCTTCTCTGGCAAGTTACCGGCAAGTTAAATGGCAGCCCTGGGCGTTATTCGCGCGCCGCGCGTTTTTTCTCGCGCCATTGCACGCTATTGCACGCGAATTGCACGTTTTTTAGCACGAATCGCACGTTTTGCGCGTTTTCAATCACAAAAAGGGGCATTTTCGCGCGTTTTCCGGCATCAAGTTCAACTTTTCAGATCGCACGGGTTGAACTCATTTTCCGGGCCGCTGTCAAGTTGTAAGCAACTGCCGGACCATTTTCGGCACGTCACGAAAAAGGTCTGCGCCATGTCTTCGTGGCGCCGCGCAAACGTCCGCCTCTCAATCTAACCCATAAGCTATATATTATATTATTAAGCTATATCTAAGATAATAATATCTAAGATTAAGTTAGATAGACTAGATATACAGGGATGTAAGATAGGGGTTGTTAGGGGGAAGAATACGGCAATTTAGGCCGTTGAAAACCGTGTTGAAAGCATTGTTTTTTGTCGTTGTTCCGTTTTGTTTTTGCTGTTGAAAACTGCATTTTCGGGGTGGTAACGCGTTGGCAACGCGTTACCGGGTGCGTTTGTTGAAAACTTGTTGAATCTTTTTCTTTCGCTTATTCGTCAGTTTTTCAAAATGCTGCCCAGTGAAGAAAATTCACTTTCAACATGAAGCTTGCGTTTTCAACTTTTTATCGGTAACGCGTTGCCAACGCGTTACCTGCGTTACCTGTTGAAAACTATGTTAAAAGCTGTTGAAAAGCAGCAAATGGAGGGTTGCTCATGCCTGCATACAAGAATCAAAAAACGGGTGAATGGTATTGCATCTTCCGTGTTACGGACTGGACCGGCAAACGGAAGCAAATAAAGAAAAGCTGCTTTGCCCGCCGGGCGGATGCCCTGGCCTATGAACGCGAATATCTGGCGAAAAGCTCACGCACCACAAAAATGAAATTCGGCTCCCTGGTGGAGCTCTACATGGCGGATGCAAAAACCAGGCTCCGGCCCACCACCTACGAAATGAAACAATGGATCTTTGAAACGAAGATCCTTCCCTACTTCAAGGATCAGCTGGTGGATGAAGTTTCGGTTTCATCCATTCGGGCCTGGCAAAATCACCTGATCGACGCCAGGGACAAGAACGGGAAGCCGTACTCTGCCACCTACCTAAAAACCATCAATAACCAAATGAGCGCCCTGTTCCGGTTCGCCGGGAAGTATTATGGCCTGAAAGAAAATCCCGTTGCCCTGGCCGGTTCCATGGGAAAAAGCAACGCGGAAGAAATGCAGTTCTGGACGCTGGAAGAATTTCAGAAGTTCGCCGCCGGGCTGTCAGATCCCACGGCATACGCCGCGTTCAACATCCTGTTTTGGACCGGTATGCGGGAAGGCGAACTGCTGGCCCTCACTCTGGCGGATGTGGATTTTGAACGGAAGGGCATCTTTGTGCGGCACTCCTATGCCCGCCTGAACGGTGAAGATGTTATTTCAGATCCGAAAACCCGCCGTTCCAAGCGCTTCATCACCGTGCCGGACTTCCTGCTGGAAATCATTCGGGACTACGCCGCCAAGCTCTACGAATACCAGCCGGAAGAAAGGCTGTTTGAATGTACCAAATACTGGTTGAAGGAACAGTTGGAGCGCTGCTGCCAGCGCACCGGCGTGAAGGTCATTCGGGTGCACGACATACGGCACTCCCACGCTTCCCTGCTTATCAACATGGGCACGGACGCCCTTCTGGTACAGCAGCGCCTTGGGCATGAAAAGGTTTCGACCACGCTTGGCACCTACGCCCACCTATACCCAGACAGGACAAACAACGTCGCGGACCGGCTGGAAGCTCTGGCCTTCCCAGGGGAAAAGAAACCGTGATACTGGTTTGATTCTGCCTCGGGTGTTACTTTTCTGTTACTTTGGACGCAAAAAAGCCCCACCTTCAAGCGAAAAATCTTGAAAGCGGGGCCGTTTTTATACGTTGTTCTGTTCTATTTTGTGAGGGTCTAAAAAGCCGGAAGGCAAATTTTTATTACTCGAGCTCAATGGTTGCCGGCGGCTTACCGGTGCAATCATAGAACACGCGGTTCACATGCTTGACCTCATTGACGATGCGGCTGGTGACAGTGCCCAGAACATCCCAAGGCATATTATAGCTCTCTGCAGTCATGAAGTCGGTGGTGGTCACAGCACGCAGCGCCACAGCGTAATCATAGGTGCGCTCGTCGCCCATGACGCCCACACTGTGCATGTTGGTCAAGGCTGCATAGTACTGGCTGATCTCCTTATCCAGACCCGCCTTTGCGATCTCCTCACGCCAGATCGCGTCGGCATCCTGCACGATTGCCACCTTCTCAGGGGTCACTTCACCGATGATGCGGATGCCAAGACCGGGGCCGGGGAACGGCTGACGGCTGACCAGATATTCGGGCAGGCCCAGCTCACGGCCAGCCTGACGCACCTCGTCTTTGAACAGGTTGCGCAGCGGCTCCACCAACTCCTTGAAGTCCACGGTGTCGGGCAGACCGCCAACGTTGTGGTGGCTCTTGATAACAGTGGACTCACCGCCCAGACCGCTCTCAACGACATCCGGGTAAATGGTACCCTGTGCCAGGAAATCCACCTTGCCGATCTTCTTGGCCTGCTCCTCAAACACACGGATGAACTCTTCGCCGATGATCTTGCGCTTGCGCTCCGGCTCGGTGACACCAGCCAGCTTTGCAAAGTAGCGTTCGCGGGCATCCACACAGATAAAGTTGATATCAAAGCCGTTGGCATTGCCCGGGCCGAATACAGAGCAGACCTCTTCCTTCTCGTTCTTACGCAGCAGACCGTGATCCACGAACACGCAGGTCAGCTGCTTGCCGATGGCCTTAGCCAGCATAGCTGCCAGAACGGAGGAATCCACGCCGCCGGACAAGGCGCACAGCACCTTGCCATCGCCGATGCGCTCACGCAGAGCCTTGACGTTGTTCTCCACAAAGGAGTCCATCTTCCAGTCGCCGGTGCAGCCGCAGACGTTGTACACGAAGTTGCGCAGCATCTTCTTGCCTTCCGCAGTGTGCAGCACTTCCGGATGAAACTGGACCGCGTACAGGCCCTTCTCGGCGTTCTCTGCCGCAGCTACCGGGCAGTTGACCGTGTGAGCAGTGATCTTAAAGCCGGGCGCTGCCTGCTCAATATAGTCGTTGTGGCTCATCCAGCAAATGGTGGAGGGCTGCACATCGGTGAACATCTTGCTGTTCGTGTCCACGAACACCTCAGTCTTGCCGTACTCGCGCTCCGGTGCGCGGCAGACATGGCCGCCCAGCAGATGCATCATCAGCTGGCTGCCGTAACAGATGCCCAGCACAGGCACACCCCAGTTGAAGATCTCAGGGTCGATCGTGGGGGAATCCTCCAGATAAACGCTGTTGGGGCCACCGGTAAAGATGATACCCTTGGGATTCTTTGCCTTGATAACCGACAGATCGGTTTTATAGGAATAGATTTCACAGTAGACATTGTTCTCGCGGACGCGGCGCGCGATCAGCTGATTGTACTGGCCGCCAAAGTCCAGCACGATGACAGTTTCATGCTGCATGAAGTTCTCTCCTCCCTTATCCATTCAATGTGTTTCTACAGATAAAATCAGTATAGCACATCTGCCAAATAAAAGCGACATCATTTGTGAATTTTCCTGTTTTTATTTTTCACGTATGGGATGCCGCAGAACTGTTTTCAGTGTTCCCGGTGCAGCGCGGCGAGGATCACTCAGATAAATTTCGTGGTGGAAGCGTGTCTCTGAAAAATCAAGCATATACCCCTGCTCTACGGCAAAGGCATCCATTTGCGCCAGCGTTTTCGGTTCTTCATCATAAGGGCCGATATGCAGGCACTGAACGCAAAGTCCCTCATCATAGGTCAGGAATTCCGCCTTGGAAAAATCCTTTTTCTTTTTTGCCGTTGCTTCCTGTACGGCCCAATCAAACGCTTCCGGCGTCACGAATTCTGGCAGTCGGATCATGGATGTCCACTCAAATGTTTCTTTATGTGCATAGTCAACGCCATCCACGCCCTTCTGATGCCACAAGCCCTCCAACGGTGGAACCACATATTCAAAATAGCCGTCCATCTTGTGGCTGCCCTTATAGCTCATTTTGATGGTGAAAGCAATGCCGTACAGCACTCCCATAGCCTCCTGATAGGCTCCACCCGGAACATTCGGGTCGCCCTTGCCGTGCACTGCCACAAAATTCATACGCGGTATCGTAATCAGATGCGGTATTTTCGGCGGGAGATAAAATTCCCTGTACTCTTTCTTATAATCAAACGGCATTACTCTTCACACCTTCCAGAAGTTCTCGCTGCTTCTTTTTGCTGAATTCCCTCAGCACCAGCCGATAGGACTTTTCCAGCATTTCCTTTTTCAGTATACCAGAACAACCTTGTTTTGTAAACAAAGAGTTGTGACATGCCGCAAAAAAATCCCCTGCCCTTACGGACAGAAGATCTAAAGCAAAAAGAGACCTTCCCACTCTCCGGAATGGGAAGGTCTCTCGTAAGTTTAACCTTTAGCCTTAGGAAAGGCGCGAAGGGTCAAAATCACTCAATGATCTTGCCAACAACGCCAGAACCAACGGTACGGCCACCCTCACGGATAGCGAAACGCAGGCCCTCTTCCATAGCAACAGGGGTCAGCAGCTCAACGTGCATCATGACGTTATCGCCGGGCATGCACATCTCAGTGCCTTCGGGCAGAGTGATGATACCGGTCACGTCGGTGGTGCGGAAGTAGAACTGAGGACGATAGTTGGAGAAGAACGGGGTGTGACGGCCGCCTTCGTCCTTGGTCAGAACGTACACCTGAGACTCGAAGGTCTTATGGGGGTGCACGGAACCGGGCTTAGCCAGAACCTGACCACGCTCGATCTGGGTACGATCAACACCACGCAGCAGAGCGCCGATGTTATCGCCAGCCTCAGCGAAGTCCAGAGACTTACGGAACATCTCCAGACCGGTGATGGTGGTGCTCAGACGATCGGGCTTGATGCCGACGATCTCCATAGCATCGCCAACCTTAGCAATACCACGCTCAACACGACCGGTTGCAACGGTACCACGGCCAGAAATGGTCATGACATCCTCGATGGGCATCAGGAAGGGCTTGTCTTCCTCACGATCGGGGTTGGGGATATAGGTGTCAACAGCGTCCATCAGCTCCTTGATGCAAGCATACTCGGGAGCATTGGGATCAGTGGAGGTAGACTCCAGAGCCTTCAGAGCGGAACCACGAATGATCGGGGTGTCGTCGCCGGGGAAGTCGTACTCGGTCAGCAGCTCACGGATCTCCATCTCAACCAGATCCAGCAGCTCTTCGTCGTCGACCATATCGCACTTGTTCATGAACACGACGATATAGGGCACGCCGACCTGACGAGCCAGCAGGATGTGCTCACGGGTCTGGGGCATGGGACCATCGGTAGCAGCAACGACCAGGATAGCGCCGTCCATCTGAGCAGCACCAGTGATCATGTTCTTGACGTAGTCAGCATGGCCCGGGCAGTCAACGTGAGCATAGTGACGAGCGTCGGTCTGATACTCAACGTGAGCGGAGTTGATCGTGATACCACGAGCACGCTCCTCAGGAGCCTTATCGATGTTGGCATAATCCATGAAGTCTGCGTCGCCCTTCAGAGCCAGGTACTTGGTGATAGCGGCGGTCAGAGTGGTCTTGCCGTGGTCAACGTGACCGATGGTGCCGATGTTCACATGCGGCTTAGAACGGTCGAACTTTGCCTTTTCAGCCATTGGAATATCCTCCCTTAATTTAGGTTTTGATATTTGGTTACAACAACCCTGCAAGATGCAGACATTGCATTGCAAGGCTATTCTACTAAATTTGCCCTGTAAAATCAAGTGCTTTTACAGGAAATTTTGCCGAGGTTACACTACCCCGGCAAAATCTTTATCCATTTTTCAGGAATCAGCCCTTGGTGCGGCCAGCGATGATCTGGTCAGCAATGTTCTTGGGCACCGGCTCGTAGTGAGACGGCTCCATGACATACTGGCCACGGCCCTGAGTCTTGGAACGCAGGTCGGTAGCGTAGCCGAACATCTGAGCCAGAGGCACAAATGCATTGACGCGCTGAGTACCAGCCATAGCTTCCATGCCCTGGATCTGACCACGGCGTGCATTCAGGTCGCCGATAACATCGCCCAGATACTCATCGGGAACGATAACTGCAACCTTCATGATAGGCTCAGTGATGATAGGATCAGCCTTGCGCATAGCATCCTTGAACGCCATAGAACCAGCAATGGAGAAGGCCATTTCAGAGGAGTCGACCTCATGATAAGAACCATCCCACAGGGTAACCTTGACATCAACGACAGGATAGCCAGCCAGAACACCGGACTTCATAGCACCCTGGATACCGTTGTCGATAGCCGGGATGTATTCCTTCGGGATGGCACCGCCAACGATGGCGTTGACGAACTCGTAACCCTTGCCGGGCTCGTTGGGCTCGATCTTGATCTTAACATGACCGTACTGGCCCTTACCACCGGACTGACGTGCGTACTTGGTCTCCTGGTTGGCCTCTTTGCGGATGGTCTCGCGGTAAGCAACCTGAGGTGCACCCACGTTTGCTTCAACCTTGAACTCACGCAGCAGACGGTCAACGATGATCTCCAGATGCAGCTCGCCCATACCGGCGATGATGGTCTGACCGGTCTCTTCGTCAGTGTAGGTCTTGAAGGTCGGATCCTCTTCGGCCAGCTTTGCCAGCGCAATGCCCATCTTCTCGTTGCCGGCCTTGGTCTTAGGCTCGATGGCAACGCGGATAACAGGCTCGGGGAACTTCATGGACTCCAGAATGATGGGATGATTCTCATCACACAGAGTGTCACCGGTAGTGGTGTTCTTCAGACCGACAACAGCAGCGATATCACCTGCGTAGCAGCAGTCGATATCCTTGCGGTGGTTAGAATGCATCTGCAGGATGCGGCCCATACGCTCCTTGCTGTCCTTCACGGAGTTGTAGACAGTGGTACCTGCCTCAACCTTACCGGAGTAAACACGGAAGTATGCCAGCTTACCAACGAACGGGTCGGTAGCGATCTTGAAGGCCAGAGCTGCGAAGGGAGCGTCGTCAGAAGACGGACGGGTCTCCTCTTCCTCAGTCTCGGGATTCACGCCCTTGATGTCAGGGACATCGGTAGGAGCGGGCATATAGTCAACGATAGCGTCCAGCAGCTTCTGGACACCACGGTTCTTGTAGGAAGAACCGCAGACAACGGGAACCAGCGTGTTAGCGATGGTCTCCTTGCGGATCGCAGCCTTCAGCTCGGCACGGGTGATCTCCTCGCCCTCGAGGTACTTTTCCATGAGCTCTTCGTCGTTCTCAGCAACAGCCTCGATCAGGATGTTGTGATACTCCTCAGCCTGCTCACGCATATCCTCAGGAATGGGCTCGGTACGCATGTCGTTGCCCATGTCGTCGTAGTAGACCTCAGCGTTCATATCGACCAGGTCAACGATACCGCGGAAGGTATCTTCCTGACCGATAGGCAGCTGGATTGCCACGCCGTTTGCGTGCAGACGATCGTGCAGCATCTTGATGCAGCGGAAGAAGTCGGCACCCATGGTGTCCATCTTGTTAACGTACACCATACGGGGAACCTTGTACTCGTCAGCCTGACGCCAAACGGTCTCAGACTGCGGCTCAACACCGCCCTTTGCAGCCAGAACGGTCACAGAACCGTCCAGCACGCGCAGGGAACGCTGGACCTCAACAGTGAAGTCCACGTGGCCCGGGGTGTCGATGATGTTGATGCGGTGACGGTTCTTCTTGAATGCAACCGGATCCTTCTGGGTCTCAGAGTGGCTCCAGTAGCAGGTGGTAGCAGCGGAAGTGATGGTGATACCACGCTCCTGCTCCTGAACCATCCAGTCCATGGTAGCGCCGCCATCATGAACTTCGCCGATCTTGTGGTTGATACCGGTGTAGTACAGAATACGCTCGGTAGTAGTAGTTTTACCAGCATCAATGTGGGCCATAATGCCGATATTTCTCGTCATCTGAAGAGAAACTTCTCTGGGTGTAGCCATGAAATTAACCTCCTACAGAACAGATCAATAACGGAAATGAGCGAAAGCCTTGTTAGCCTCTGCCATCTTGTGAGTATCCTCACGCTTCTTCACGGCGTTACCAGTGTTGTTGGCAGCATCCATGATTTCAGCAGCCAGACGCTGAGCCATGGTCTTCTCACCACGGCTGCGGCTGTAGGCAGTCAGCCAGCGCAGACCCAGGGTCTCGCGGCGAGCCGGGCTGACTTCCAGAGGAACCTGGTAGTTAGCACCGCCAACGCGGCGGGTCTTGCACTCGAGGCTGGGCATGATGTTCTCCATCGCCTTCTCGAAAGTCTCCAGAGGATCGTTGCCGGTCTTCTCCTGAATCATGGAGAAAGCTTCGTAAACGATCTTCTGAGCGACGCCCTTCTTGCCATCCAGCATAACGCTGTTGACCAGACGAGTGACCATCTTGGAATTGTAAATAGGATCAGCTAAGACATCGCGCTTAGCAATGTTACCTCTTCTAGGCATCTTTCTTCCCTCCTTCACAGAATGATATCATCGGTACTCGAAAGTAATAAAACTCCCGTTGTGTCACAAAGAGCTGACCTTTACATAAACTGTTGCCCTCCGCTTTGCAAGCGGACTTGTTATTTATATAATGGAAAGCCGTTTATGGCGGTTGTCCTCAATTACTTCTTTGCAGCACCGGCCTTAGGACGCTTTGCGCCGTACTTGGAGCGGGCCTGATTACGGCCTGCCACACCCTGAGTATCCAGGGTACCACGGATAATGTGGTAACGCACACCGGGCAGGTCCTTAACACGACCGCCACGGATCAGCACGACGGAGTGCTCCTGCAGGTTATGGCCGATACCGGGAATGTAAGAGGTGACCTCGATACCATTCGTGAGGCGGACACGAGCAACCTTACGCAGAGCAGAGTTGGGCTTCTTAGGGGTCATGGTACGAACAGCAGTGCAGACACCACGCTTCTGGGGGCTGTTCAGATCAGAATACTGTTTCTTCTGAGAATTGTAGCTCTTCAGCAGTGCGGGAGCGGTGCTCTTGGTAGCCAGAACCTGACGGCCCTTGCGTACAAGCTGGTTAAAAGTAGGCATTTTGTTTCTCCTTTCTTAATAATGCACATCGGACTTTTTCCGACTTTTTTGCCGCACTATCCCCATGAGGGATGCGCAACAGTTATATAATACTCGCTTTACAGGCGGATGTCAACAGTTTTTGCAAAGTTTTTTGCATTTATTCCAGATTTTTTCTTTCAGCATTTTTTCGACGCAAAACGCACGGTTTTCTCCCCTGTTTCCGCTTTTCCGGGCATATAAAAACCGCCCTGCAGGCGGATGCCCACAGAGCGGTCCATTGTTTTATTTCAGAAGAAGGAGCTTTGCTTACTGTGCAGCAGCTGCCAGTTCAGCAGCGACCTCAGCATCGCGCTCAGCCTCACGGTTCTTCAGATCCTCACGGACTTCCGGCAGACCGGTACCTGCGGGGATCAGCTTACCAATGATGACGTTCTCCTTCAGGCCGGCCAGCGGGTCAACCTTGCCCTTGATGGCAGCTTCGGTCAGCACGCGGGTGGTCTCCTGGAAGGATGCAGCGGACAGGAAGGAGTCGTTTGCCAGAGCAGCCTTGGTGATGCCCAGCAGCACCTGCTGGTACTCAACCAGCTTCAGGCCCTCTTCACCAGCGTCGATGCGCTGCTGCAGATCGGCGTTGATGCTCTCCACTTCCAGACGGCTTGCCAGTGCACCGCCGATCAGGTTGGAAGAACCGGAATCAGTCACGCGCACCTTGCGGCACATCTGACGGACGATGACTTCGATATGCTTATCGTTGATCTCAACGCCCTGCAGACGGTAGACCTTCTGAACTTCGTTGATCAGGTAGTTCTGGACATCCTCCAGACCCTTGATTGCCAGAATATCCTGCGGATACAGAACACCTTCACGAGTGATGATGTCGCCCTTCTCCACACGGTCACCCGGCATCACGCGGGAATGCTGGGTGAACGGGATGGAGTAGCTCTTTACGACCTCGGCACCGTTCTCGTCCTTGCCGGTCACCTTGATAACGACATTCTTCTTGGTATCGTCCTGAGAAACGACACCAGAGATCTCGCTCATGATGGCCATGCTCTTGGGACGGCGGCTCTCGAACAGCTCTTCAACACGGGGAAGACCCTGCGTGATATCTTCAGCAGATGCGATACCGCCGGTATGGAAGGTACGCATGGTCAGCTGAGTACCAGGCTCGCCGATGGACTCTGCGGCGATAACGCCGACAGACTCGCCCAGACGGACCGGCTCGCCGTTTGCCATATCGGAACCATAGCAGCGTGCGCAGACACCGGTCTTTGCACGGCAGGTCAGCAGGCTGCGGATCTTCAGCTTGGTAATGCCAGCAGCCTCGATCTCGTTTGCATCGTACAGGTCGATCATCTTGCCTTCCGGCACGATCACCTTGCCGGTGACGGGGTTGACCACATCGCCCACAGCAAAGCGGCCGATCAAGCGCTCGCGGAAGCTCTCGATCTTCTCCTTGCCCTCGTGGATCTCAGACACCCACAGGCCGTCAGTGGTGCCACAGTCGATCTCGCGCACAATGACATCCTGAGAGACATCGACCATGCGGCGGGTCAGGTAACCGGAGTCAGCGGTACGCAGAGCGGTATCGGCCAGACCCTTACGGGCACCACGGGCAGAAACGAAATATTCCAGAATATTCAGACCTTCACGGTAGTTGGCACGAATGGGCATCTCGATGGTGTGGCCGGCGGTGTTTGCCAGCAGGCCGCGCATGCCGGCCAGCTGCTTGATCTGGTTCATAGAACCACGAGCACCGGAGTCAGCCATCATATAGATCTCATTATCCTTGGGCAGGTTGTCTGCCAGAGCCTTGGAGACCTTATCGGTGGTAGCCTGCCAGATGGCGATGGTCTGGTTGTAACGCTCGTTGTCGGAGATCAGGCCGCGGTTGAACAGCTTGCCGACCTTTGCGATCTGCTGGTCAGCCTCAGCGATCAGCTCCTGCTTCTGCGGCGGGATCACAGCGTCGCACACAGCGACGGAGATCGCAGACAGAGTGGAGTACTTGTAGCCCTGCGCCTTGATGGCATCCAGCATCTTTGCACACTTGCGGGTGCCGTTGCGGGTCATGCAGCGGGAAATGATGTCGGGCAGAGTCTTCTTGGTCACGCGGAAGCTGACCTCGTACTCCAGCCAGTGCTCGGGATCAGTACGGTCGATATAACCCAGATTCTGAGGAACAGGGTTATTGAAGATGATGCGGCCGACGGTGGCTTCCACCAGGCCGGTGCGCTCCACGCCGTCAATGGTCATGGTGCGGCGCACCTTGATGGGTGCGTGCAGGGTAACGATGTGCTCTGCATAAGCCATCAGGGCTTCGTTCTCATCGCGGAACACCTTGCCTGCGCCCTCGTCATTTTCACGAACGGTGGTCAGGTAGTAGCTGCCCAGGATCATATCCTGCGTAGGCACGGTAACAGGTGCGCCGTCAGAGGGCTTCAGCAGGTTGCCGGAAGCCAGCATCAGCATCTTGGCCTCACGGCAGGCATCCTCGCCCAGAGGCAGATGCACTGCCATCTGGTCACCGTCGAAGTCGGCGTTGAATGCGGTACATGCCAGCGGGTGCAGCTTGATTGCACGGCCCTCCACCAGCACCGGGTTGAAAGCCTGAATGCCCAGACGGTGCAGGGTAGGTGCACGGTTCAGCAGAACGGGGTGGCCCTTGATCACGGTCTCCAGGCTGTCCCACACTTCGGGCTTAGCGCGCTCCACCATCTTGCGGGCGGACTTGATGTTGTTGGCAATGCCCTTCTCCACCAGATCCTTCATGACAAAGGGCTTGAACAGCTCCAGAGCCATTTCCTTGGGCAGACCGCACTGATCCATCTTCAGCTCAGGGCCGACGACGATAACAGAACGACCGGAGTAGTCAACACGCTTGCCCAGCAGGTTCTGACGGAAGCGGCCCTGCTTGCCCTTCAGCATATCGGAAAGGCTCTTCAGTGCGCGGTTGTTGGGGCCGGTGACCGGACGGCCGCGGCGGCCGTTGTCGATCAGGCTGTCCACTGCTTCCTGCAGCATACGCTTCTCGTTGCGCACGATGATGTCGGGAGCGCCCAGCTCCAGCAGACGGCGCAGACGGTTGTTGCGGTTGATCACGCGGCGGTACAGGTCGTTCAGGTCGGAGGTGGCAAAACGGCCGCCGTCCAGCTGGACCATGGGGCGCAGGTCAGGCGGCAGAACAGGCAGCACATCCATGACCATCCATTCAGGACGGTTGCCGGAAATGCGGAATGCCTCAACTACTTCCAGACGCTTGAGGATGCGCACGCGCTTCTGGCCGGAGGACTTTTCCACCTCGGCAGTCAGCTCTTCACTCAGCTGATCCAGATCGATCTCCTTCAGCAGATCCTGAATGGCCTCAGCGCCCATAGCAGCCTCGAACTCATCACCGTAGTGGTCGCGCATCTCACGATACTCGCTCTCGGTGAGCAGCTGCTTCTTTTCCAGACGGGTAGCGCCCGGATCAGTGACGATATAGCTTGCAAAGTACAGCACCTTCTCCAGCAGGCGGGGGCTGATGTCCAGCATCAGGCCGATGCGGCTGGGGATGCCCTTGAAGTACCAGATGTGGCTGACGGGAGCGGCCAGCTCAATGTGGCCCATGCGCTCACGGCGGACCTTAGCCTTGGTCACTTCAACGCCGCAGCGGTCGCAGATCTTGCCCTTGTAGCGGATGCGCTTATACTTACCGCAGTGGCACTCCCAGTCCTTGGTAGGTCCAAAAATGCGCTCACAGTACAAGCCGTCGCGCTCCGGCTTCAGGGTACGGTAGTTGATGGTCTCAGGCTTTTTGACCTCGCCGTAGCTCCAGTTGCGGATCTGCTCCGGGGAGGCAAGGCCGATCTTGATGGAATCGAAAACGTTGTTTTCCATGAAACGAACCCTTTCTTAATCTCTAGTTGTCTCGATGATACAGGCGGCTTTCTTGTTCAGACCACAGGCCCCTCTCCCCTGCCGCAGCACGCGGAACAGGGGGCTTGAGGCTTGTGTTCTTTGTCTGATCAGAAATCTACTTCGTCAGAAGAAGCGGGAGCTTCGGCACCGGAGTTATTGTCCTCCAGCACAGAAGGATCATCGAAACCGGCATCGGCATCCTTAATATTATAATCGTTGAGCAGTTCGCTCTCCTGCACGACGTTCTCAGTGCCGGCAACATCGCGCATATCAAAGCCGGTCTCTTCGTCGTCGAAGTTCTGACGCATGTCGATCTCGTTGCCGTCCTTGTCCTGAACAACAACGTCCAGACCCAGAGACTGCAGTTCCTTCAGCATAACGCGGAAGGACTCGGGGATGCCGGGCTGCGGGATCGGCTCACCCTTAACGATGGCCTCGTAGGTCTTCACACGGCCCTCCACGTCGTCGGACTTGACGGTCAGGATCTCCTGCAGAGTGTAAGCAGCGCCGTAAGCTTCCAGTGCCCAGACTTCCATTTCGCCAAAGCGCTGGCCGCCGAACTGGGCCTTGCCGCCCAGAGGCTGCTGAGTGACCAGAGAGTAGGGGCCGGTAGAACGTGCATGGATCTTATCATCAACCAGGTGATGCAGCTTCAGGTAGTACATATAACCGACGGTAACGCGGTTATCGAACTTTTCGCCGGTGCGGCCATCGTAAACGGTGGTCTTGCCATCGCGGTCCAGCTCGATCTTGGAGAAGTCGATGATGTGTCCCTTCTCGCCCATGATCTTGGGGAGCTTCGTGGGATATGCAGGAGCATTCTCACCATGCCACATCTCGCGGGCGGTATCAAAGGTATCGCCGATGTCGTTCTCACGAGCAGAGTCGAAGACGGGAGTCATGACCTTGATGCCGCATGCCTTGGCAGCGTAGCCCAGGTTGACTTCCAGCACCTGACCGATGTTCATACGGGAAGGCACGCCCAGAGGGTTCAGCACGATGTCCAGCGGGGTGCCGTCGGGCAGGTAGGGCATGTCCTCCTGCGGCAGAATGCGGGAAACGACACCCTTGTTGCCGTGACGGCCTGCCATCTTATCGCCAACGCTGATCTTGCGCTTCTGGGCGATATAGCAGCGGACGACCTCGCGCACGCCGGGCTGCAGCTCGTCGCTGTTCTCCGGGGTGAACACCTTGACGTCCACAATGATGCCGTATGCACCATGGGGCACGCGCAGAGAAGTATCACGCACTTCGCGTGCCTTCTCGCCGAAGATGGCGCGCAGCAGGCGCTCCTCAGCGGTCAGCTCGGTCTCGCCCTTCGGGGTGACCTTACCGACCAGAATGTCGCCGCTCTTGACCTCAGCACCGATACGGATGATGCCGCGCTCGTCCAGATCCTTCAGTGCATCCTCAGAAACGTTGGGGATATCACGGGTGATCTCTTCGGGTCCCAGCTTGGTGTCGCGGCTCTCGGTCTCGTACTCTTCAATATGAATGGAGGTGTACACGTCCTCGCGCACGATCTTCTCGTTCAGCAGAACGGCATCCTCGTAGTTGTAGCCTTCCCAGGTCATGAAGCCGATCAGAGCGTTCTTACCCAGAGAAATTTCGCCGTTGCGCATTGCAGGGCCGTCGGCCAGCACCTGACCGGCCTTGACGCTCTCGCCGACCTCCACGATGGGACGCTGGTTGATGCAGGTGCCTGCGTTGGAGCGTGCGAACTTGACCAGAGGATAATCCTCCAGCTCGCCCTTGTTGTTGCGCACAACAACATGGTCGGCATCCATCTTCTCAACGATACCGTCATTCTTTGCCAGAACAGCGGTGCCGGAGTCGGTAGCAGCCTTGTACTCCATACCGGTAGCAACGATGGGCTGCTGGGTGACCATCAGAGGCACTGCCTGACGCTGCATGTTGGAACCCATCAGAGCACGGTTACAGTCATCGTTCTCCAGGAAGGGGATGCAGGCGGTAGCAACAGAGACCATCATTCGCGGAGAAACGTCCATGTAATCGACTTTCTCTGCATCAATTTCAAGGATCTCGTCGCGGCGGCGGGCAGACACACGGGGACGGATGAAGTGCTTGCCCTCATCCAGCGGCTCGTTGGCCTGTGCCACAACGTACTCGTCCTCGACGTCAGCGGTCATATACTCGACCTCGTCGGTGACGACCTGTTCCTTCAGGTTGCCGTTCTCGTCATAGATCTTCTTGACCTTGCGGTACGGAGCTTCCACGAAGCCGTACTCGTTGATCTTGGCGTAAGATGCCAGATAGGAGATCAGACCGATGTTGGGGCCTTCAGGAGTCTCGATGGGGCACATACGGCCGTAGTGGCTGTAGTGAACGTCGCGGACCTCGAAACCTGCGCGGTCACGGCTCAGACCGCCGGGGCCCAGAGCAGACAGGCGGCGCTTGTGGGTCAGCTCAGCCAGCGGGTTGTTCTGATCCATGAACTGGGACAGCGGAGAAGAACCGAAGAACTCCTTGATGGCTGCCACCACCGGACGGATGTTGATGAGGGCCTGCGGAGTGATGACGCTCTGATCCTGGCTCTGCAGGGTCATGCGCTCACGGATGACGCGCTCCATGCGGGAGAAGCCGATGCGGAACTGGTTCTGCAGCAGCTCGCCCACGCTGCGGATGCGGCGGTTGCCCAGATGGTCGATATCATCGGTGGTACCAATATTGTGGCCCAGACCGTTCAGGTAGTTGATGGAAGCCAGAATATCGGCGACCGTAACGGTGCGGCCGATCAGCTGGTCGTGGTTGCGGCGCAGCATCTCCTTCTGCTCTTCCACATCAGAGGTGGTGTCGAGGATCTTCTTGATCTCATCGAAGGAGCAGCGCTCGTTGATGCCGCACTCCTTCACGTCGAAGGAGAAGAAGCCCTGTGCATCCACACAGCCGTTGGTGATGACCTTGATCTTCCGGCTCTCTTCCTTCATGGGATCGTCGAGCTTCAGCACGACCAGATTCACACCGGCATTGTCAGCCTTCTCAGCCAGCTCGCGGGTGATCTTGGCACCAGCCTCGATCAGGATCTCGCCGGTGAGCGGAGCGACCACATTCTCAGCAGCCACCTGACCGGTGATGCGGCGTGCCAGAGACAGCTTCTTGTTCATCTTATAACGGCCGAAACGAGACAGGTCATAACGGCGCGGGTCGAAGAACAGCATGTTGATCTGGCTGGTAGCAGACTCCACCGTGGGAGGCTCGCCGGGGCGCAGCTTGCGGTAGACTTCCAGCAGGCCCTCTTCCTGATTCTTGGTGGTATCCTTTTCCAGAGTAGCGAGGATGCGCTCATCGTCGCCAAAGAAGTTCAGGATGTCCTCGTTGGTGGACAGGCCCAGTGCACGGCACAGCACGGTGACAGGCAGCTTGCGGTTCTTATCGATACGGACATAGAACACATCGGAAGCATCGGTCTCGTACTCCAGCCATGCACCGCGGTTGGGGTTCATGGTGGCGCTGTACAGGTCGTTGCCCACCTTATCCTTGGCATCGCCGTAGAACACGCCGGGAGAACGCACCAGCTGGCTGACGATCGCACGCTCTGCACCGTTGATCACAAAGGTGCCGGCATCGGTCATCAGCGGGAAATCGCCCATGAAGATCTCCTGATCCTTCACTTCGCCGGTCTCCTTGTTCAGCAGACGGGCGGTGACGCGCAGGGGTGCTGCATAGGTCACGTCGCGCTCCTTGCACTCCTTGATGCTGTACTTCGGCTCCTTATCCAGGCGGAAGTCCACAAAGCTCAGTGCCAGATTGCCGGTGTAGTCCTCAATGGTGCCGATATCGTGGAAGACCTCTTTCAGGCCCTCGTCCAGGAACCACTGATAAGAGTTCTTCTGGACCTCGATCAGGTTCGGCATACTGATGACTTCGTCGATGTGGGAGAAGCTCATGCGCTCGGTTTTGCCGAGCTTTACGGGCTTGACTTTCATCATAAAATCAACCACTCCTTACTTTTATACTCTACGGGATGTCGTATACACGGGTCAAATTTGAGCAGACACACATAATTCGACCCGCGTCGAAGGGAACCTTTCGGCGTTTTTCACAAACTTTTCGGTTTGACCCGTCCAGCCGCCGCCTGCGTATTCCCCTTTTTGGCGCACTAGTCCATTATGTGATACTAATGCAGTATACACCCTAAAAGCCTTGCTGTCAAGCCATTTTTCAGATTTTTGCCAAAACAAATTTATTTTTTCTTTCATTTTCGCACGCCCGGCAGCGTGTTGTGTTTTGCTGTTTTAGGGCTTGATTTTTTTATTTTGCACGTTCCTGTTCATAATCCCCTTGTGCAATTTGTCTATCTTTGCCCTTGTGTTTTGGCGTATTACTTTTACAGTCGGATATGCCCGTTTTCCCTTGCGGCCCTTTTTTGTGAAAAAGCAGCTCAGAAAAGCTCGCAGGCTTTTCTGAGCTGCAAATATAAAAATAATGTTTCCTCTAATATTGCCAGAGTGCAAGCGGCGGCAATTATAATCGTTCACTCATCCAGATAATCCCGCAGGCGTTTTGCACGGCTGGGATGCCGCAGCTTGCGCAGGGCCTTGGCTTCGATCTGCCGCACCCGCTCCCGGGTCACATTGAACTCCTTACCCAGCTCTTCCAGCGTGTGCGCCCGGCCATCCTCCAGCCCGAAGCGCAGTGCGATCACCCGCTCTTCCCTCGGTGTCAGGCTTTTGAGCACGCTGAACAGTTCCCGCCGCAGCAGCTGCCGCCCGGCTTCATCCACCGGGACGCCTGCATCCTCGTCCTGAATAAAATCTTCAAGGTGGGCATCCTCTTCCTCGCCCACCGGCGTTTCCAGGCTGATGGGGTCCTGCGCCAGCTGCAGCAATTCCCGCACACGGTCCGGCTCCATGTCCAGCTGAACAGCGATCTCTTCCGCGGTAGGCTCCCGGCCATTTTTCCGCAACAGGTCACCCGTCGTCTTTTTGACCCGGTTGATGCTCTCCACAAGGTGCACCGGGATGCGGATGGTCCTCCCCTGATCTGCAATGGCGCGGGTGATGGACTGACGGATCCACCACGTGGCATAGGTGGAAAATTTGAAGCCGCGCTCCGGCTCAAACTTTTCCGCCGCCTTCATCAGACCGAGATTGCCTTCCTGAATGAGATCCAGAAACGGCAGGCCCCGCCCTGCATAGCGCTTTGCCACCGACACCACCAGCCGCAGGTTCGCTTCGCTGAGCTTCCGCCGGGCATCCTCATCCCCGGCCTGCGCGGCACGGGCAAGCTCCGTTTCCTGTTCTGCCGTCAGCAGCGGCACCCGGCCGATCTCCTTCAAATAGGCCTTTACCGGGTCGTCCAGCGCCACCCCCTCTGCCGAAAGCTCATGTTCCAGCCTGCCGATCTGCGTTTCATCCAACGCAGGCAGGTCCGCTTCCTCTTCGGTCAGGTGCACGCCGCGGTCCTCCAGTGCCGTATACAGCTCGTCCAGCTGCGCCACATCGTAATCCTGTTCGTCCATGGCACGGCTGATCTGCTCCGGTGTCAGGGCATGGTGGCGTGCCCGCGCAGCCAATGTTCTGGCCAATTCCTCCGTTTGCGACAATTTCTGCATGGTTCCTGCTCCTTTCCTCTCCTGCTCCAGCCGGAGGGGAAAGCGGGGGATCATTCTTCTACAGGCACATTTCCCTGCTTCTTTTCGCGCATCGACTGGAGGTAATCACTCAGTTCCTCATTGGACATATGCGCCGCCTTGCCTGCCATGGGCATCCCCCGGGCAATGCGGTCCAGATACAGCCGGATATCATCCGGCGTACAATTCACATCGCTGTATTGTGCCGCAAGATGGCTCAGTTCATTCAGCGCTTCTTCGCTTACAAAAGCGCGCAGCGTGGTCAGGCTGATCTCAATGCCCTCCTGTCGGCAGCGCAGCATGGCTTCAAACAGCTCCTTCTGCTGCGGCAGCACGAACTGTTCTGCGGTCAGCTGCCCCTGCACCAGATCGATATAGTGCGGCTCCCGCAGCATGGCCGCCAGCAGTCGCTGCTGTGCGCTGGCAATGCCCAGCGCCTGACTGCCGCCCGCACTGTACGGCACGTTGATCTGATTCATCTCACCGGACTTGAGCGCCTGCTGCTTTTTCTCCCAGCGGTGCTTGCTGCCCGCCCTCTTCACGGCGGTCTCCAGCTGGGTCATGATAGCTGTTTTGGAGATGTTGGTCTCCTCAGCCAGACGCCCCGCATACACTTCCTGCTCGGTAGGGTTGGAGCGCTCTGCTAGCATATTCACAGCTTCCTTCACGTATTCCAGCCGCTGGGCATCCTGTGCCAGATCGTACTGGCTGCGCAGACGGCCCAGCCGGAAGTCCAGTGCATTGCCCACACCGTCCAGCAGGGCTTTGAATCGCTCTGCGCCATACTTTTTGATGTACTCGTCCGGGTCCTTTGCACCGGGGATCTGCAGCACGCCCACCTTTACCGGGCTGTTGCGGAACAGTTCCAGCGAGCGCAGCGTGGCCTTCTGGCCTGCTTCGTCCGAATCGTAGCTCAGGATCACCTCGTCAGCATACTCGCTGATGAGCCGCACCTGCTCCGGGGTCAGGGCCGTGCCGCAGGCGCACACTGCTGTGTCGATGCCTGCCTGATGCATACTGATCACGTCCATGTAGCCCTCGCACAGCACGAACCGGCGCACCGCGCTGCGCTTTGCGATCTGCAGCGCAAACACCGTCTCTGATTTGTGGTACACCAGCGTTTCCGGGCTGTTGACATATTTCGGTTTGGAATCGTCCAGCACGCGCCCACCAAACGCAATAATGTTGCCGCGCAGGTCAAAGATGGGGGTCATCACCCGCTTCCAGAACAGGCAGTAGATGCGGCCGGACGCACTGCGCTTGAACAGGCCGCTGGCATCCAGCTCCTGCTGATTGTAGCCCTTATCGCGCAGGAACTGATACAGCGCCTGTCCGTCGTTGGGCGCATAGCCCAGCCCGAACCGGACGATCGTCTTGTCGTCCAGACCGCGCCGCCGCCAGTAGGCACGGGCCTGCCGGGCTTCCTCCACGGTGGAGTTCAGGCAGGCGTGGAAAAACCGTGCCGCCTCCTTGTTCATGGAGAGGATGCGGCTGCGCATCCGGCCTGTTTTGTCGTCCTCCTGCGGCTCCGGCATACCGGCCCGCGCTGCCAGCAACTTAACGGCCTCCGGGTAATCGATGCTGTTGATCTTTTTCGTAAAGGTAATGGCATCGCCGCCTGCGCCGCAGCCAAAGCAGTAAAAGCTCTGGGTGTCCGGGTAGACGTAGAATGAGGGCGTTTTTTCGCTGTGAAAGGGGCACAGGCCGCCATACAAACGTCCCTTGCGCTTGAGCTGCACATAGCTGCCCACCAGCTCCACAATGTCGGTGCGGCGGGTCAGTTCTTCAATGTATTCGTGTGGGATCATGGATCTTTCAAACGACCTTTCGGATTTATAGGACATGCCACTTCCGGGGCACAAACAATTCCTCAAAAGTGCGGATGGCAAATTCATCGCTCATGCCACTGATATAATCAGTCACTGCACGTTCTCTGCCCTCCTGATAAGCCAGCTGGATGTAGAAGTTGGACATCCGGTCCACATGGTTCAGGTAGTAATCGTACAGTTCCCCGATCACCTTGTCCACCTTCTGCTCTTCCCGCTTGGCGGTCTTGTCCACGTACACGGTGGCGTACATGAAATCCCGCAGCGCAAGGAAGGCTTCGTTTTCCTCTGCGCCCACCTTCACATCCCCATCGCTGTTGGCAAGGATACTGTTGATCATGGTGGTGATGCGGGCAGATTTTGTCTGGCCCAGCACGGCGGTGCATTCTTTCGGCAGGGTGGCTGGATCCAGCACACCGGCGCGCACCGCGTCCTCAATGTCATGGTTCACATAGGCGATCTGATCCGCCATGCGCACGATGCGCCCTTCCGGCGTTGCCGCCCAGGTGCCCTTTGTGTGGGTCACGATGCCGTTGCGCACCTCCCACGTCAGGTTCAGACCCCGGCCGTCCTTTTCCAGCTTGTCCACCACACGCAGGCTCTGCATGTAGTGCTTGAAGCCGTCCGGGCACAGCTCATTCAGCGCGCGCTCCCCGGCATGGCCAAACGGCGTGTGGCCCAGATCATGGGCAAGGCTGATCGCTTCGGTCAGATCTTCGTTCAGCCGCAGGGCGCGGGCAATGGTCCGCGCGATCTGCGAGACCTCCAGCGTATGGGTCAGTCGGGTGCGGTACAGATCTCCCTCCGGCGAGAGGAACACCTGCGTCTTTTGTTTGAGCCGTCGGAACGCCTTGCAGTGCAGCACCCGGTCACGGTCACGCTGGAACACCGGCCGGATCGGGTCCTGCTCTTCCGGCAGCATGCGGCCGCGGCTTTGGTCGCTGAAGGTAGCCCACGGCGCGAAGGTCATATGTTCGATCTCTTCTGTGCGCTGACGTACATCCATACAAAGTCGCCCTCCCTTTTTGTCCCATTCCCCCTCTCTGTTTCGGCACAGCCGATCCCAATTGCTGCGTCTGCGGCAATTGTAGCACACCCGCTTTGTCGAAGGGGGAAAAAGCCTGTCGGTTCGCAAAATAATGCTTGCTTTTTTATTTTTGCCGCTGCCGGGTTCAGAACGGTGCGTAGAACGGGTCGGATACCGTCACCTGCGCGCTGCCGCGCGTCAGCTCCCGCAGCTGTTCCAGCAGCGGGCCTTCGGTGTGTTCCGGCATCTGCCAGCACAGGGTCACGCGATCCGTGAACTGCGGCGCGGCCCGTTTTGCTCCCACCGCATCGATCAGCAGCGATGCACGCTCATAAAGGGAGTAATCCACCGTCACGCTCAGCTCCACCACGCTGCGCACCGTGACCACCTCGGCATTTTCCAGTGCACGGGCCGTAGCCGTGGTGTATGCACGCACCAAGCCGCCGGTGCCCAGCAGCACGCCGCCAAAGTAACGGGTCACCACCACGATCAGATCCGTCAGGCCGCTGTGCTGCAGCACCTCCAGCGCTGGTGTGCCCGCCGTCTTGGCCGGTTCACCATCATCTGAATAGCGTTCCCGGTTGCCTTCCCGCAGGCGGTAGGCATACACATTGTGGCGGGCGGTGCGGTTGGCCGCACGCACCTGTTCCAGAAATGCAACGGCAGCTTCCTCGCTGTCCGCAAATGACAACGCCGCAATGAAGCGGCTCTTCTTTTCTTCGTATTCTCCTGTGGCCGTGCCATGGATGGTGCGATAATCCTCCACTGTGGTTCCTCCTGCATGTTATTCAAATTAAGTATAACATAAATCGTCCGTTGTGCAACCACTGCCGCATACGTTTTTGTGTCAAGGCCAGCTCCCGGTACCGCTGCCCGCATGTCCTCTGCCAGAAAAAAGCGCAACAAAAAATCGGCCAAGCCTTGCAGCTCAGCCGATCTTTTGTTAGAAGAAAGCAGATGATCACTTCGTAAAGAGCTGGATCCACTGATGGCCCCAAGTGCTGGAGCTGTTGTAGTAGTAGCCAACACCCATTGCACGAGCTTCGGGATCCAGAATGTTTGCGCGATGGCCTTCGGAGTTCATCCAGGCATTCACGACTTCTTCAGGAGAAACGCTGCCCCATGCGGCATTCTCGCCAGCAGCGGCATCCGTCACGCCGTACTCGCTGAGAACAGTGTACCACTTGGTACCATTGGGACGAACGTGAGAATTGACGGTTGCGATCTCTTCGGCGCGCTGCTGAGCAGCTGCGGTGAGCTTTGCATCGCCCATGACCAGGGGCTGCAGGCCGTACTTTGCACGCTCGGCATTGACCAGATCCAGAACTTCCTGACGGTAGTTGCTGGTGTAAGAGTTTTCGGGGCAAGAGAAGATCAGCACCCAGTAGTTGTTGTAAACGCCGCCTTCGTAGTGGCCCACGCTCATGGTGGTCGCGTCTGCGTTCAGGATGCGCTCACGGGTAAAATCAATGTTCATCCACTGATCCACCGCTGCATCGGGGGTGGAAACGCCCGCCATGTAGTCCTCGCCAATCGACACATCTTCGATGCCATTCTCTGCGAAGATGGTAAAATCGCGCTGGCCATTGGGACGAACGTAGGAATAAGAAGAGGCCAGTTCCTTAGCGCGCTCCTGAGCGGCACTATTGTGGCTGCTGTCGCCCAGCTGAACGGGCTTCAGGCCAGCCTTTGCGCGCTCGTTGTTTACGCGGCGCAGGAACTCGTTCTGATAAGCTTCGTCCTGAAAGCTGATGTAGGAATTTTCTTCTTCGATGGAGGCAGAACCCGAAGCCTCAGCTGCGTTTGCAGTAACGGGCTTGAGAGATGCAGCACCAAAAACCACAGCCAGAGTCATAGCTGCTGCTGCGATATTCTTCAGGGTGCGCATCTCGAGTTTCATAAGACATCCTCCGTATGCTTTTGTATATAAAAGCTTTTTTGCATTCATGTGAATGCGTACTGCAACACATTTGCAACTCTTCCGTTTCAAATGTGTTACTCTTGTGCAACAAAAGTATCACAATAGCATCTCATCGTCAAGGGGTTTCTGTCGATTTTTTGAGAGGAAATGCAAAAGAAATCAAAATTTCCCGTTCCGAAAACGTTTCACAAGCGCAACAAGTTCATCCAAGATACCGTAAATTTGTTACGTCCGTGTTGCGCTTCACCGTTTTCAGGATTGTTTCGTCACACTTAACGTGTTGCATTTTATTTTTCTACACCTTTTCTGCAGTATTATTCATGCATTTTTCTGTATGTTTACTCGCTTATATGCACATTTCAAAGTGTAACAGACTTTTGTGTGCGCTTTTTCCGTCCCACTCCCCTCCCGCAGCCCTTTTCTGGGCTGCAGCCGGCCTTTGGCTGTACTTTCTGCAACAAAAAACAGCACAGGCAGCCTTTTCAGGGCCATCTGTGCTGTGCCGTATTCCTTACATAAAAAGAAGAGCGGCTCCGAAGAGCCGCCCTCCCACAATTCAGGCTATGCTATAAAAAGATCTCGCGTCAGTCGATCACTGAGCAGCCTTTGCTGCCTCGATCTGCTTGATCAGTTCGGGAACTACCTTGAACAGGTCGCCCACGATGCCGTAGTCGCAGTTCTTGAAGATAGGCGCGTTACCGTTCTTATTGATGGCCACGATGGTGGAGGCGTCCTTGATGCCCTTCAGGTGCTGCACCGCGCCGGAGATGCCGCAGGCGATGTACAGGTTGCCGGTGAACTTCTGACCGGACATACCCACATAGCGGTTCAGCGGCAGATATTTGAGAGTCTCCGCCACAGGGCGGGAAGAACCGATGGCCGCGCCGGCAGCCTTGGCCAGCGACTCTACCAGTTTCATGTTCTTTTTCTCCCCGATGCCCTTGCCCGCGGAGACCACCCGCTCCGCCTGCGGGATGGGCGTATTCATGGGGATGCCCACGGAGAAGTCGTGA
>ERZ1027100.144-NODE-144-length-46807-cov-11.410421_pt1 | contig 46807 bp, 30 predicted proteins | sample MGYA00519407_ERZ1027100 | MGnify/ENA primary metagenome ERZ1027100 (study PRJEB26926, sample SAMN06164645) | human gut metagenome | biome: ENVO:00009003; feature: ENVO:2100002; material: ENVO:00002003 | host: Homo sapiens | place: USA | collected 2012 ... | reverse complement strand
GTATTTTTACAAAGGTTATTTGAAACAGGGAATTTCAGTGTAATCAACTGAAAATAAACCGTTACCTTCTCGTTACCTATTCTCCTATATAAAAAATGTAACGACCCGATAAATCAAGTCGTTACTGCTGTTTAATCCCGCTCCGTTTTACGGCCGGGCTGTTTTTATCCGTTATCTGGAAAGTTCTTTTTCGATAGCCGCGGCCATGCGTTCCAGCTCCTCCTGTGCCGCACCCAGCGACCCGAGGACGATGTGGCCGTTGCGGTCGATTACGAAGGAGCGCGGGACGCCCTGCTCCGCATAAAGGCCGAATACCCGTTTATCCGGATCCATTGCCGTCAGGTCGCGCAGATAAGCGTAATTATGCTGTTCGTCGCCTGCGAAAAACTTGTCGAGGCTCTCTTTCGAATCGGTATAGGCGACCGGCAGGAATACGAATTCGCTGTCTGCGGCAAACCGTTCGAGAATGATTTTCGGCAGGGCTTCCGGCGCCAGTTCCCGCAGGCAGGGGCCGCACCAGGTAGCCCAGAAGTTCAGCAGCACGACTTTGCCGCGCAGAGCTGTAAGCGTGAGATCCCCTCCGGCATATTTCGCAGCCCGGAAATCGGCCGCCAGGTCGCCCTCCTTGAGCAGGGTGTGCTGTTCGTAGATTCCACGTACCAGCTGCATCGCTTTTTCATGCGGGGTCGCAGCGTTTTTTTCCTGTTGCCCGGTGGCCGGAGCCTGTTCCCCGCCTTCGGGTTTTAATTTTATACGCACTACGGGCAATCCGTTTTCCACCGAATTCGCCATGGATTCGATTGCGCCCGCGGGAAGTTTCAACAGCTCTTCACGGGTTGTTTCCCGTCCGTCGATGTAATATTTGCCGGTTTGCGCCTTGCCGGGGAGTACGGTTGTCAATGCGATCATGGCCGCCAGGAGCGGAAGGATTCGTTTCATGCGATTGGTTTTCTGCAAATATAACTAAAAAATCTTCACATAAAACTATTTTTTATAGTTTTATTCAGAATGGCAAAAGAAAGTCCGTCCGAGACACTCGGACGGACTTTATACGGGTTCTGAATATCGTATGTATCAGAGCGCTTCGGCGACGACATAGGTGCTGCCGCCGATGAAGACCATATCGTCCGCAGCGGCAAGTTCCCGGGCGTGTGCCACGGCGGCCGGCACTTCGGGGATGGTTTCCCCCCTGAGCCCGTAGATCGCAGCCTTGGCTGTCAGTTCGGCGGCGGGCAATGCCCTTTCGGTCTGTGCCTGCGTGAAGATGTAGTGCGCGTCGCGCGGCAGCAGGGGCAGGATGTGTGCCAGATCTTTGTCGCGGACGAACCCGATCACGCAGTAAAGCTCCTTGTGGGGCGTCGCTTTGAGCTGTTCGGCCACGTAGGCGATGCCGTGGGGATTGTGCCCCGTGTCGCAGACGACGAGCGGATTTTCACCCAGCTTCTGCCAGCGTCCCGCCAGCGAGGTGATGGCCGCCGCATCGCGCGTCCCTTCGAGGAAGGCACGGCGGGAGATCGTCAGCGGGGTTTCCTCGTGCAGGAAATCGACCGTCGCCGCGGCTGTCAGGATATTATGGCGTTGGTAATTGCCCGTAAGGTCGAGGTCTACCTCGAAATTGCGGTCGTCGCGCATGCGGTGCATGCAGAAGTGCTGCCGCCCTTCCCTGCAACCGCACTCTTGGCACGAGAATACCTTTTCGGCATAGATGACTTTCGATTTGTTGGCCGCAGCGACCTGCTCGAACACGTCGTTGTAGCGCAGGTCGCCCTCGCCGATCACGACCGGGATGCTCTTCTTGATGATCCCGGCTTTTTCGGCCGCGATCTTCTGGAGCGTGTCGCCCAGCAGCGCTGTATGCTCCAGCCCGATGTTGGTGATGACGCTTACGACCGGTACGATGATATTCGTGGCGTCCAGTCGCCCTCCCAGTCCCGTTTCGATCACCGCGACCTCGACGTCGCTCTGTGCGAAGTAGTCGAAAGCCAGTGCCGCGGTCATTTCGAAGAACGACAGTTCCAGCTCGACCATCTTGTCGTGGTGTTTGTCCACGAAGTTCACGACTTTCTGTTTGGGAATCATCTCGCCGTCGACGCGGATGCGTTCGCGGAAATCCTGCAGGTGGGGCGAGGTGAAAAGCCCCGTGCGGTAGCCGGCCTGCTGCAATACCGAGGCGATGATATGCGATACGGAACCTTTGCCGTTCGTGCCCGCCACGTGGATCGTGAAGAAATTGCGCTGGGGGTTGCCGATGTGGCGGCAGAATGCGGTGATGCGCTCCAATCCCGGCTTGTAGGCCGTTGCGCCTTTGGTTTCGAAGGCCGGCAGCGACTGGAAGAGGAATTCGAGGGTCTGGGTGTAATTCATATCGGGTTTCGGGTTTTATTTTACGAGGTGGTTCTTTTTCTTGGCCCGGTAGGCGATGTAGTAGAGCACACAGAGCAGCATCAGGTATTCGGAGATGCGTCCCAGGTAGTCGCCGTATCGGGTGTAGAAGGTAAGTTGGGAGTTGAGGGGTACGGCCGCTGTGAGCACGCCCCGTTTTTCCCAGCCGAGCGTCTGGCCTATGTCGCCGCGGGCCGATATGAAGCCCGACATGCCGGTGTTGGCCGACCGGGCGATGGCACGGCGGTGTTCGATGGCGCGCAGGCGCGAGATCGTGAAGAGGTGTTTGTAGCCGGGCGTGTCGCCCCACCAGCCGTCGTTAGAGATGATGGCCATGAACTGTGCCCCGCGGCGCACGAAATCGCCGAAGAAATCGCCGTAAAGTCCTTCGTAGCAGATTGCCGGGCCGGTTTTCACGCCCCGGTGTTCGAAGGCCGTGCCGTGCTGCCCCATGCCGATCTGTCCCACGACGCCGCCCAGGTCGATTACCAGGAATTGCAGGATGTCGAAAACGATCGTCGGGGTGTTTTCCACGCCGATCACCAGTTTGCCTTTGTGGTGCAGTTGCATGCGGCATGCGGAGTCGAGCCCTACCGCCGTGTTGAATACGTCGTAGTAACCTTCGCCCAACCCGTCCCGGCGTGCCGTGCGGGGTTGTACCCCGGCGGCATAATAACGCAGGGTGTTGGCGCCCGTGACGAGCAGGGCCCCGGGGTGCGACCGTCGCAGGCTGTCGGCCAGCTCTTGCCAGAACATGCCCGGTTCGTTGGCCGGGCGGAACTCCGAAAGACCCGGTTCCCAGTAATGTCCCGGGACGGCAGTCTCGGGCAGCAGGATGAATTGCGCCCCGGCGGGCACCTGTGCCAAAAGGTCGGTGATGTTGTCTTGCTGCCAGTCGGCGCGGCCGTTGAATTTGTCGTAGCAGTCGACGTTGGGTTGGACGACGCTCACCTCGGCCGTCCCCTCGTCGGGCTGCTCCCAGCTCCACCAGATGCCCAGCGACACGGCGGCCGGAAGGAGCAGGACGCCCGCGGCCGGGATCCACCGTCCGATGCTGCGGCGTGCCCGCAGCGCTTCGAAGAAGAGTATGTTACAGAGCAGCACCCACAGCGAACCGCCGAAGACACCCGTGTATTCGTACCATTGCACGAGCCATACGTCGTGCGAGAATCCGTTGCCCAGGATCAGCCACGGCCACGAGAATTCGCCGACCGTATACCAGTATTCCGTTGCGATCCACCCGGCAATGAGCAAGGTGTATGCCAGCGCCTTCGGCCCTTTCTTCGCGACGGTGTGGAACAACATGAAGGCGATCATGTTGAGCGTCGTCGAGGCGAGCGTCGCGGCCACGGGCCCCACCGGGGTGGCGTTCCATATCCACCAGACGGTCGAGATGTTCCACAGCGCGAAGGTCAACGCCGCCCAGCCGAACATGCGCCACCACGAGCGGCGCGTCTGGTCGTACGATGCGCTGATCCACAGCAGCGGGATCATGGCGAAGGGCAGCGTGAGCCCTGTCATGCCGAGCCAGCCCGGGGAGAGCAGGACGACCGAGAGGATTACCGCCGCTAATCTACGAAACATGGTGTGTGATTTTTACGTCGGCAAAAGTAGTCAAATGAGCGCAGATTTCAAAATATTTCATACTTTTGTCTAAATAACTAAATAACCCGGATATAATGAAGAAATTTGCCTTTTTATTGTTCTCGGCAGCTGCCGTGCTGTTCTGCGGTTGCAGCACCTCCCCGACCAAGGGTTACAGCATCGTCGACGGTGTGATCGTGTTCGACGTCCCGGCCCGTGCCGAGGGCCAGCATTCCGTTTTGCGGCTGACGGTCGACCCGATCCCGGTCGTACGCGTAGGTTTCATCGGGCTGGGCATGCGCGGCCCGGGCGCCGTGGAACGCTTCGCCAACATCGACGGGGTCGAGATCGTGGCGCTCTGCGACCTCTACCCCGAGCGTGTCGACAAGTCGCAGGAGATCCTTGCCGGGCATAACCTTCCGGCCGCCGTCCCGTACAGCGGGGAAGAGGGCTGGAAAGAGCTTTGCCAACGCGACGACATCGACCTGGTCTATATCTGCACCCCGTGGCAGCTGCACGTCCCGATGGCGGTCTATGCCATGGAGCACGGTAAACATGTCGCCGTCGAAGTCCCCGCCGCCATGTCGCTCGACGAATGCTGGCAGCTGGTCGACACTGCCGAAAAGACGCAGCGCCACTGCATGATGCTCGAGAACTGTGTCTACGACTTCTTCGAGCTGACGACGCTCAACATGGCTCAGCACGGGCTGTTCGGCGAGATACTCCACACCGAAGGCTCCTATATTCATAACCTCGAACCCTACTGGGATTATTACCAGGGCAACTGGCGCCTGGACTTCAACCAGTCGCACCGCGGCGACGTCTATGCCACGCACGGCCTCGGCCCGGCCTGCCAGCTGCTGGACATCCACCGCGGCGATAAGATGAACTACCTCGTGGCGATGGATACCAAGTCGGTCAACGGCCTGAAGCTCGCCAAGGAGAAGATGGGTGCCGAGACCTTCGCCAATGCCGACCAGACGCTGACGCTCATCAAGACCGAGCGGGGCCGCACGATCCTGCTCGAACACAACGTCTATACGCCCCGTCCTTACAGCCGCATGTACCAGCTTACGGGCACCGAGGGCTTCGCCAATAAATACCCGGTCGAGGGCTATGCGTTCCGTCCCGAGCAAATCGCCGGCGAGGAGATTCCAGACCACGAGAATCTGAGCGAGCATTCGTTCATCCCCCAGGCGGCGAAGGCGGCGCTGATGGAGCGTTACAAGCATCCGATCGCCCGGGACATCGAGGAGAAGGCCCGCCGCGTGGGCGGCCACGGCGGCATGGATTTCATCATGGACTATCGCCTCGTTTACTGCCTGCAGCATGGCCTGCCGCTCGATCAGGACGTTTACGATGCTGCCGAATGGTCGTGCATCGGGTCGCTGACCGCGGCGTCGCTCGAACACAACAGTATGCCGGTCGCCGTGCCCGATTTCACGCGTGGCGACTGGGACAAGGTGGACGGGTTCCGTCATGCCATGGCACAGTAAAAACCGCTTATGACATACCGAAAAGCCGGACATTTCGTCCGGCTTTTTTCGTTTGTGGCAGCGCCTTTGCAGTCCGTGTCATAAACTTTAAAACGGTTTGTTATGGATCATCTGAAGGAAGCTCCGGATTATTTGCAGGACGACCACCTGTCGCGGGGAACCAAAGCTTATCTGAAAGTGTTGAACGGCGGCGCTCCGGTCGAATCGTTGCCGGTCGGGGAGGCCCGTCGCGTCCTGACCGATGTGCAGGCGGCCGTGCATGTCGATCTGTCGGGCATCGAGGAGTCCGAACGGACGGTCGAAAGCGAAGGGCATACGCTGCGCCTGAACCTCGTCCGCCCTTCGGGGGCGGGGCGTGTGCATCTCCCGGCGTTCGTGTTCATCCACGGCGGGGGCTGGGTGCTGGGCGACTATCCCACCCACAGGCGGTTGGTGCGCGACCTTGTCGTGGAGTCGGGTTGTGCGGCGGTATTCGTCAACTATACGCCTTCGCCCGAGGCGCATTTTCCGAAGGCTGTCGAGGAGGTCTATGCCGCAGTGAAATGGGTGGCCGAAAACGGCCGGGAGATCGGGGTCGACGGCAGCCGGCTGGCGCTGGCGGGCAACAGCGTCGGCGGTAACATGTCGCTTGCGGCGGCGCTCGTGGCCGAGGATCACGGCGGGCCGCGGCTGCGCACGCTCGTGCTGATGTGGCCCGTGACCGATGCGGGGTACGACTGGGATTCGTATGTGAAATACGGCCGCCAGCGGTTCCTGACCGCGCCGTTGATGAAATGGATGTTCGGCAAGTACGTTTCAGACCCGGCTCAGCGCGGCAACGACCTCATGTCACCCGTGCGGGCCTCTGCGGAACGGCTGCGGGGATTGCCTCCGACGCTGATCGCCGTTGCCGAGAACGACATCCTGCGCGACGAGGGCGAGGCGATGGGGCGTCGTCTGGACGAGGCGGGCGTCGAGGTGACGACCGTGCGCTTCAACGGCGTGGTACACGATTGGGGGATGCTCAACGGGTTCGCCGCGTTGCATCCGACGCGCACGCTGATACGGCTGGCAGGCTCCGTATTGCGGGACTACCTGAAAAAATAGGGTGCGGGCCGCACCGGAGATTGTGCCGCGCTGCACTCAAACAGGCGGGCGGTGCTCAACAGGCTGACGGTGTTCAAAGAAGGGCGGGCCGGGCCAATGTCCGGGGCGGGTCAGTGCCGGACGCTCCCCCGTGAGAGGATATCCTCGAAATAGGCGATGGTCTTTACCAGTCCGTCGCGCAGCTGGATCGTGGGTTCCCAGTCGTTGAGCATCTTGCGGGCCAGCGAGATGTCAGGTTTGCGCTGCTGCGGGTCGTCCGAGGGCAGGGGCATGTGTATGATCTTCGATTTCGAACCGGTCAGCTCCAGCACGATGGCTGCCAGTTCGTTGATGGTGAATTCATTGGGGTTGCCTATGTTGACCGGGCCCGTGAAATCGTCGGGCGTATCGTCCATCAGGCGGATCATCCCTTCGACCAGGTCGTCGATATACTGGAACGAGCGGGTTTGTTCACCGTCGCCGTAGATCGTGATCGGTTCGTTGCGCAATGCCTGGACGATGAAATTCGAGACTACGCGGCCGTCGTTGATGTCCATCTTAGGGCCGTAGGTATTGAAAATACGGACGATTTTCACCGGGATGCCGTGTTCGCGGTAGTAGCTCATGAAGAGCGATTCGGCGCAGCGTTTGCCTTCGTCGTAGCACGAACGCAGGCCCAGCGGGTTCACATGTCCCCAGTAATCCTCGGTCTGCGGATGTACCAGGGGGTCGCCGTATACTTCCGAGGTCGAAGCCTGCAAGACCTTGGCGCGGTTGTAACGCGCCATGCCGAGCATGTTCATCGCACCGATGACCGAAGTCTGCGTCGTCTTGACCGGATCATGCTGGTAGTAGATCGGCGAAGCCGGGCAGGCGAGGTTGTAAATCTCCTCGACCTCCGCCATGTAGGGATAGATTATATCGTGCCGTATGACTTCGAAATTGGGGTGTTTCAGCAGGTGCCGGATGTTGCTTTTGTGACCGGTAAAATAGTTGTCGATGCAGATAACGTCGTTCCCTTCACCAAGCAGCCTTTCGCATAGGTGCGAACCGATGAATCCGGCACCGCCGGAGATTAAAACCCTCTTCATTCCAATTTGCGTCTTTTTTGATCGTCAAATATACTAAATATATTTTGAAAAGCATATCTTTGTATGCTCAAATCGCTTAAATAGTGAACAAAATGGGTCGTAAAGCCGTTTCTTATCTTTTATACAGTATTTCAGTCGTTTTCACCGGACTGCTTTTGGCCGCCGCAGTTCTGTGCCGGTATGCTTCGTCCGTTTCCCCCGGGGAGGGCGGGTTCTGGTCGACATTCGCATTGCTGATGCCGGTCGTGCTGCTGGCCAACGTGGTTGCGCTGGTCTGGTGGACAGTTCGCCGCAAATGGGTCGTCCTGTTGATGCCGCTGGCTGCGCTGGCTCTCAATTTGGGGTATATCTCGGCCATGGTGCAGCTTCCCGATTTCAAGGATGCGGGCGATCCGCACGATATCCGCATCGCCACACTCAACGTAAACGGATTTCGCCGCCTGGCCTCCATGCCCGCTACGGCCGGGGCTGTAGCCGCCATGATGGACTGCGAACGGGTCGATGTGCTCTGCCTGCAGGAGTTCGTGGACAGCAGGGAGTTTCCGGCCGACAGCATCGGTAAGGTTTTCGCTCGGCGGATGCCCTATTTCATCTACGAAGGGGGCATCGCCCTGGCAAGCCGTTATCCCATCCTCGATCATAAATACGTCCGGTTTCCCGATACGAGCAACGACTACCTGCATGCCGACCTGCTCGTTGGCGAAGATACGGTGCGGGTCTTCTCGGTGCACCTCCAGACTTCGGGGATCGACCAGTTGAGGCATCGGTTCCGAAAAGACTACAACCGCGACGCACCCGTCGATAAAATGCTGGGCGAACTGGAGCACAACAGTAAGATCCGTGCCGAACAGGTGGGCGAAATCCGTGCCGAAATGGATGCTTCGCCCTATCCTGTGATCCTTGCCGGCGATTTCAACGATACGCCCTCGTCCTATACCTACCGTACGATGAAAGGGGATATGACCGACGGGTTCCGTGACTGCGGAAGCGGTTACGGCGGGACGTTCCGCTATCTGGGAGGGGTACTGCGCATCGACTACATCTTTTACGACGACGCTTTCGAGGGCATTCGTTACTATATGCCTGCCGAAGACATCAGCGACCACAAAGCTGTGGTCGCTGAGCTGCGGTTCAGGTAGCGGACGTCAATCGTCACGCTGCCGTCATGTCTTTTTTCCGGGGTCAGCGGGCCACCTGTGCCTCGGCCACGCCGCACTTTTTCATCTCGTTGCGGCCATGGAATACCGGATAGTACATCAGCTCGGCACGTGCCGGGTTGAGGTGGTACGAGCCCGTATAGCGGGGCAGGAGTTTGACGGTGAAGGTATGCGTCCCTTTGCGGAGCCTGTTGCAGAAGACGGCGACTTTCTCCTTGTAATATTCCCGGTGGGCCTCTTTCCAGAAATCGCCTTTCTCCTTCGAATCGTAGGAACACCCTGCGGGAACCGGTATCTCGATCATGACGTATTCGGCGTCGGAATCGGCCGTTACGGTCGCCTCGAGCTCCACGCGCTCCCCGGCACGGAGTTCCGTCACGGTCTTGCCGTCCGAACGGAACCGGGTCGTGACCGAGAAACCTTCGGCCGCAGGTTCGGGCTTGTCGTTCCAGGCTTGCTGGTAAGCGGTGAAAAATACGGGCATGGAACCCTCTTTGCGGACGATTATTTCCTTTTCCGCGCCGTATGTCCGGGTCAGCGGGAATTTGCCGAACCGTTGTCCGTCGATCGTCAGGCCCGCTTCGCGGAACGTGCCGCCGTCCTTTTCCAATATGTCGGGCATGATGGTCTCCACGATCCGTGACGATTCGTAGGTGTTGCGCCACGAACCGCTTTTGCGCTGTTCGAAGAAATAGTTGCGGATCTTTTCCAGCTCGGCGCTGCGGTTGCCCGCGGCGCGCAGGATACGGTAGGCTGTGAGCGTGTTTTCGACGTCGCTCATGTCCGGCTGCGCGAACCTGCGGAGCGTCGGTTCCCGCGGTGTTTTGTCGCGCCAGTACAACGACCCCATCATGGTTCGGGAGGCAAGAGCCAGCAGCGAATCCGCGGCGGGCATCCCATCAGGGGCGAACTGTTGCAGCATTTCCGCCGTCCGGAGCCGGTTGCCGAGCGTCGCGTCGGGGATCGACGCGATGAAAGCGCAGTAGCGCGGGTAGTCGATCCTGGCGTCCAGCTTGCGGAGAAGCCCCACCAGCGAGAGCAGTTCGTTTTTCCGCATTCCCGTCGAGTCGGATGCCGCCGCCGGCATACGGCGGTTCAGGCCGGCCAGCAGCGCGTCCGTCAGTGCCTGCCGGTCGAGGCCGGTCTTATAACCCTCCGTTTCGGCGTCGAGAAGTGCCTCCACGACCTGCTGCGATATCCACAGCTCGGTCTGTTCCCGGTTCCACCACCCCCAAAGCTTGCCGTCGTTCTGGTTGGCAGTCAGTTTGCGGAGCAGGTTCGTGACCTTGTCGTCGTCCTTGAATTTTCTACCGAACAGGGCATATATCCGTTTTTTCGAGAGCAGCGCCTTGACCTTCGAAGCCATCTGTTCGTTGCAGAGGTGGGGATAGAGGTCGATGTTCCCGATCTCGTCGAGAAAAGCCTGCATGGCCGATGCTTCGGCGTGGATCGTCACGGTGCCCAGCGCCGGGTCGGGCGTGAACCGCAGGGCCGCGGTGTCGTTGAGGACGGCGAACTCCCCGTGGGTTTCCAGGATTCCGGCCTTGTAGATCGGGATCGCACGCCGCTCCCCGTCGAAATAGCCTCCGGGCGTCGTCAGCGAGTAGACGATCCGGATGCTGTCGGCATCCCCTGCGACGGCGGGTATTGCGTCCGTATGCGAGGTGGCGATGCGGATTTGCTTCTCGGCCGTCCGTCCGTCGGTTTCGATCGTGCGGCGTACGGACAAGGTGTCGCCGGTGTGGTTGGTCAGCCGTCCGGCAGCATTGAGGCTGTCGCCCGCGATGGCGAAGCGGGGGACGGAGAGCTGGGCGTTGAGCGGCTTGTACGATTTTATGCGCAGATGCTTCCTGTCCGCCTGCCTGCGGCCGCCGACGGCGATGAAGTTGGCGTCCCAGCTGGTGATGTCGTCCGGATAGGTCACTTCGAAAGTCAGCCGCCCTGCTTTGTCGGTCGTCAGGCGGGGCTTCCAGAATGCGTCGTCGTGAAAATCGGTGCGCAGCGTGTTCGGCATACCGGCCTCGAGCGGGAATCCGTCGCCGCCCGCCGCGTTCCGCTCGGAGGTTTCGATGAAGATGATCCCGTTTGCGGCCCTCGCCCCGTAGATTGCGGTGTTCGCGTCCCTGACGAGGTTCATCGACAGGATGCTTCCCCGGTCGAAGTCCGACAGTGCCCCGTCGTAGGGTACGCCGTTCACGACGATCATCGGGGCCTGACCGGCGATTGTGCCCGCTCCCCGCACCTGTATCCCGGCGGCCATGCCCGCGAGCGTGCTGGGGAGCGTTTCCGTCTGCTCGTCGAATTCCGCGAATGCCACTTCCGTTGTGACCGTTGCGGAATTGGCCCTGCTTCCCACCACGGCCCTCTTTCCGGACTTCCCGTAAGCTACGACCACGACTTCGTCCAGCGCGTTGTAATCTTCCTCCAGGACGATGTTATAGTCGTAGCCGGAGATCAGTTTGGTGGCGAAATTCCGGTAGCCGATATAACTGACGACGAGCGTTCCCCGTCCCGTGTCCGAGAGGGTGAATTTCCCGGCCGTATCCGTGACAGTCCCGGCGTCAGTCCCGTCGATCTGCACCGATGCCCCGGCAATGGGTTCTCTATCCGGGTCGCGCACGGTGCCTGTGACAACTTTGCCCGTTAGGTTGGCTTCGCTGATGCGCCCCGGGTTTCGCAACGGGTTGTCCCGCTCCGCCTCCGCGGGCTTGTAGTCGGCCAGCGGTGCCGCGGGGCGCGATACGCGCAACATCCTTTCCAGTTTCCCGAACAGCGCGCGGCTGCGGTCGTCGGCCGGTTCCTTTACGAGCGAATCCATCCGCAGGTAGTTGATGCCGCCCTTTCGCAGCCTTATCGTGGCCGAACAGCGGGTCGTATCCCTGAAGATGAGGTCTACCCGGAGGTTGCCCTCCGGCAGCCTGTCGATTTCGGTCGTCGTGCCGTAGTAGAGCCTGCTGGCGGGGTACTTGCCCGTCGATTGCAGGAGCACCATGATCGGCTGTGCCCTTGTGCCGTCCGCCAGTTTGCCTGGGGCGAGTTGCAGGCGGCAGCTGTCCATGAGCGAGATCGGCGGGACGGCCGAGATCAGCCCCGATTCGTTTTCGACCATGTCGGCGAGCCTCCGCCTGAATATGCCGCGGATCGATTCGGTCGTAAGCGCGTCCTGCCCGAAGCAGACCGCCTGCGTGAACGGTTCGAGCTGCCTCTGGATCGGGTTCTGCTCCCAGCTCTGCTGTTTCAGGTAGTTGTTCCGAATGTCGTAACGGTAGCCGCCCTCGATCTCGAAACTGTTGACAGCAAGTGTGTCCGAATAGAGCGTACCGACCTGTATGCCCCCGGTGGTGAATCCCCGGTAGGGGAACGGCCCGGCCAGGATCGCCGCTTCGGCCTGCGGCCTGTACCGGCGGTAGCGGCGGGCCTGCTTCTGCGTGCCGTTGAGGTAGTAGCAGACCCCGCCGGCGTTGATAATGCCCGGCAGTTCGGTTTCAACGGAGTAGGAGGATTGCCTGTCCGGCTGTCCCGTGAGCAGGGTCGCTTTCCCGAAGGTGTTGTCGACCGTAATCATGTGCCGCGTCAGCAGCGCCGTCTCGCGCTGCGTGAGCATGCCTTTCTCTTTCCGGTCGTATTCCCGGACGGAGATCCGCACGGGACGGTTGTCCCCGGGGGCCTCCCCGGGTCGCACTGCGGATTGTCCGCCGTCTACCGAAACGATGGTCTTCAGCCCCTCGCCCGCATAGACGTTCTCGACGGTCACCTCCCTGTCGTAGGTGCGCAGCCGCAGCGTGTGCAGCCCCGGCCATATCGGGAAGCTGTACGGCGTCAGTTGCTGCGCCTGTTTGAAATAGTGGGGCTGTTCGTCGATCCACAGAACATGGATGCCCTGCACCTCCCCGTCGACGACCACATAGGGGGATAGCTGGGTGAGTCTTCCGGGGGCCTCCTCAGCATAGGCGTAGAACGGTTCCGGGTAGAGGAATTTGTAGTATTCGATCGAATCCAGTCCCATGCGCTGCCGCCACAGCGGCCAGTCCATCCCGGTGCGGATGTTGAAGAGGAACTCTTCGTCGGCCTCGTAGTTCTTCGGGGTGATGGCCTTTCCCGACGCCGACTTCCCGTATATCGCCACTGCCGGCGGCAGGGCTTCGAATTTCGAGGTGAACGCATAGGCCGTCACGTCGGCATTTTTCACCGGGCGTCCCTTGCGGTCTTTGACCGCCACTTCGACCTTTGCGCTCTGTCCGGGATAGACGGTCGCCGCCGTCGTTACCTCCATCGAGATGTTTTTCTCCGTGAAGGGCAGTTCGCCGCGTATCGTCCGGGCATTCTCGCCCTGCAGGTAGGCTATCTGCATCGAATAGCCCTTGCGGCCGTTGTCCTTGCGCGCGAAGTCGAGTTCGGTGGCATACCCTTTGGCAATCGTCTTGTTCCCCATGCAGATCGTGTACCAGAACGGGAATTTCGCGGGGTTGTCCACCACCAGCCGGACGGTTCCGTCCCGGCGGAAGAAGCGGTGCCCGATCAGTTCGCCCGGCAGTTTTCCGACCTCGATGTCCTCCGATGCCGTGGCGCTCTGCACCTCGTATTCGCTGACGATCCACGACAGCGGCACACTGCAGGGCAATGTGACCGAATCCTGCCATACGATCCCGTATTCCGGGTTGTAGGCGGTTACCAGGGCACGGCTTTCGACGCTTTTGCCGTCGTACAGCTCACGCAGGGCGAGCATCCCCTGGCCGGCCGAATAGTCGATCCGCCTCCGCCTTGCGTCCCGGTACAGGCTTATGCGCTCATCCCTGCGTTCGTTGCCCGCATCGAAGAACGAGCAGGCGACGTTGTAATACATCGACACGCCGTCGACGAATATCGAGTCGGGCAGGATGATTTCCTTCGTGGACTTGCCCTCCATGTCGAACGTATGCTCCCAGAGCCGGTCGGGGACGAATGCCGTGCGGGCGAGGAATTTGCAGCCCATGTACCTGGCGGGTTTGACCAAGACCTTTACCCGTCCGTCGTATACCGGCATGTTGTTCTCATCCACGGCGCTCAGTGAAATCCTCACCGTGTCGCCCCGTGCGTATTTCTGTTTGTCGGCCCTGGCCGTGAAGGTGAACTTGCCCAGTTCGTACTCCTCATAGCGGAAACGGCCCGTGATGTCATTGGCATGCTTGTCGCCCGTCCGGAAACGGAGTGTGTAATCCTTGTCGAGGCGGAGGCGGAGGCTGTCCGAAAGCCTGAACTCCCATTCGTACATGCCGGGACGGTAGGGCGCCAGCGATACGAGGGTCGTGTCTATCGACGGGGAGTAATACGAAACGAGTGCCACGTCGACCTTCCCGTCGAGGGGCTTGCCTTTGCGGTTGATGTGCGCCTTGAATTTCACCGTTTCCCCGGGTTTGTATCTGGGTTTGCTGAATACCACGAACCCGTCGTACTTGTCCCGCGCGGGCAGCTTCCCCGGTGCGAAAACCCGCTTGAAGGCTGTTTTGACCTTTCCCCAGGCCGTTTTGAGGAACCCGGGACGGTAGGTGTAATCCGGTTCGTTCGCGATGGTGATGTAATGCAGTACGCCGTCGTTGTTTACCTCGACCGTGGCCTCTTCGCCGCGGATGCGCGGGAGGTTGTAGGTGCATGTGCCGGGGTCGTATTTCATCCGTTTCGAGCCCCGCCTTACCACGGCATCGTCGATGATGTTGCCCAGCGTGTCGCAGAGTATCAGCATCACCTGCTCGTCCTTGACGAGCCTGTAATAGAAATTGTCCACGACATGATCGCCGTATACGAGTTTGTTCCCGTCCGTCCAGACCCGCAGGTAATTTCCCCGGGGGAGCTGCGGGATCTTTCCCGACGCAGTATATTTGCCGACGAACGTGTGCAGCATCCTTTCGTCGGGCGCCTTGCCTTTCACATGCAGTTCGCGGAGCTCTCGGGCATCGGGTTTATAGATGAATATTTCCGGGGAGGTGCGGCGGCTTTCGGGCAGCGGGGTCTGCGCCAGGCAGGCGGCCGTGCAGAGAAGCCCCACGAGGATTGTACTGCAATACTTCATGGCGAGGTCGGGTTTTTATCCTGCAATATAACAAAAAGATCGCGCATGGCGGCCTTTTCGGGGAGGTATCCGTGTGTCCGCCCGGATTTTACGGTATATATACCGTTTTTCCCGCCTTTTCGCGGCGGAAAAAAGCGGCCAGCCCGTCGAGAGCCATTTATCGCTCAGGGACGCGCAATACCCCCCCCCGTGTCTTCTACGGTCTCGGACTTAGGTTGCACCTTGGCGATGGTGAACGTGAACGTAGAGCCTTCGCCCAGCGTCGATTCGATGGTCAGCTCCCCGCCGTTGCGGCGTGTGAGGTCTTGCACGAGTTGCAGGCCGAGTCCCGACCCCTCCTCGTTCTTGGTACCATAGGTGGTGTAGTGTATTTCGGGGTTGAGCAGTTTGGGCAGGTCTTCCTCCTTGATGCCCGTGCCGAAGTCGCGCACGCTTATCACGGCATGGGTGGGATTCTCCCGCACGGATATGATAATTTTCCCGCCTTCGTTGCTGTACTTGATGGCGTTCGACATCAGGTTGCGCATGATCGTTTTCACCATGTCCACGTCGCACGGGACGGTGATCGGGTCGGGGATGTCGTATTCGACGGCGATGTTCTTGACCTGTGCCACGAGGTCGGACATCTTGCTGGCGAAAACCACGACCTCCGAAATGTCGACCTCCTGGAACACCGTGTTCATGCGCCCGATCTGGCTCTTCGTCCATTTGAGCAGGTTGTCCAGCAGCATGAAGGTGCTCTCGGTGATGTTGTTGCCCATCGTGATCATCTCCATGTTGTCTTCGCCGATCTGCTCCTGCGTAAGGTTTATCGAAAGCATGTTGAAAACCATCTTCAACGTGCCGATCGGCGACCGCAGGTCGTGGGCGATCACCGAGTACATCTTGTCGCGGGCGTCGACCGTGGCCTGCAATTCGTCGCGCTGCCGCATGATCGTGCGCTGTGCCGCCGCCAGATAGATGTGGTGCGATACGCGGGTGATCAGCTCCTCGTGATTGAACGGCTTGGAGACGTAGTCGCTGGCTCCCAGTTTGAACCCCTTGACGATGTCCTCGGGGTTGTGCAGCGCCGTGAGGAAAATCACCGGGATGTCCTGCAATGCGGGGTCTGCCTTCAGGTGCCTGATCACCTCGTAACCGTCCATGTCGGGCATCATGATGTCCAGCAGGATCAGGTCGGGGGACTCCTTTGCGGCCTTTTCGAGCGCCTCGTTACCTCCCGATGCGGTGACGATCTTGTATTTGGCACGGCTCAGCACGGCTTTCAGCAGCATGATGTTGGTGGCGATGTCGTCGACGGCCAGGATCGTATAGTCCTCGGGGTTTATGGAGATGTTTTTCATGAGGGGAGGTTTAGACATGCAAATATAGTATAATATTTCAGGTTCCGTTCAAAATTCGGTCAGGCCCTGCGGGCTTTCTCCCAGGCACCCTTTCCGCGGTGGGTCGCCAGGTACGATGCCCCGCGGAAAACATTGAGGTTCATGAAGAGGAAGTAGTAGGGGATGAAGAGCAGTCTGTTGCGGTGTCCGCTGCGCTCCAGCGCCCATCCTGCGAGGGCGGCCAGGTAGAATGCGCATTGCAGGGCGAGGGTCGCGGCATAGAGCGCCCGATGGCCCGACCACAGCAGCGCGACGTTGAGCGGCAGGAGTGCTGCGAGTACCACGGGGGTCAGCGTCCAGCGCAGCACGCGGTGCGATACGTACTGGAACCACAGCACTCCGTAACGGAACGGATTGAGCAGCTTGCGCAGCCGCCATACCGATTGCAGCCCGCCCGCCGCGATGCGCTTCTTGCGTTTGCCCTCTTCGCTCATGTCGGCCGAAGGGGTCTCCAGCGCATAGGCGCCCTTGCAGTAAGCGATCCTGTATCCCTGCGCCGCGATCAGCATCGAGCAGACGAAATCGTCGAGCAGCGTATCTTCCCTCAGCGTCTGCCACAGTTCGCGCCGCACGGCGAACAACTCTCCGGCAGCCCCCACAGCCGAGTAGAGGCGGTAGTCCAGCTCCTTGAGTTTCGATTCGTATTTCCAGTAGATGCCTTCCGTCGCGGCGGCGCCCGTATCCCCTGTCCCGGCGACGCGCTTTTCGCCGGCCACGCATCCCACTGCGGGGTCTTCGAAACAGCGGACGATTTCCGTCACGGCTTCGGGGTTGAGCATCGTATTGGCATCGGTGAATACGACGAGCGGCGTGCGGATGATTCCCAGCGCCCGGTTCAGCGCCGCGGTCTTGCCGCCCCGGCGCGGGTCGTGCAGCACCGTCACCTCGGGGTAGGCGGCGAGCAGTTCGACGGTGCGGTCGGTCGAGCCGTCGGTGATCCACGTCACGCAGAGCTTTCCGGCCGGATAATCCAATGCCCGGCAGTTGGCCATCTTTTCTGCCACGACCCCCTGTTCGTTGTAGGCAGCGATGAGCAGCGTCACCTCGGGCAGGTCGGCAGGAAAGGCGTACCGCCGTGCCGGGTGCACGGCTTCGCGGATCTTCACCAGCAGCCACAGCAGGATGCCGTATCCGAGGTAGGTGTAGAAAACGAGGAATACCCCCGCCCAGAAGAGTATCGCTACGGTCGTCATGCTTCGAAAAGTTCGGTTAATACCTGTTTCATCTGGTTGTCCCACGAGAGGCGTCCCTCGACCGTGCCGCGGATCTGTGCGGGTGTGAGGTGCAGCCCGTCGTAGAAACGCACGAGCGCCGCGATGTCGAGGGGCGTGTCGTCGGCCGGGGCTTTCATCACGTAGCCCATGCCGTCGAAGTCGCTGTCCCGTTCCGAGTATACGAACGGGATGCCGCGTGCGGCGTACTCGCGGTTTTTGAGCGTCTTGATGCCGGTGATGCCGTTGCGATGGCGTCCGAGACTGGCGATGCCCATGTCGCACCACTCGAATTCGGCGTCGAGCGCAGCGCCCGAACGGGGGCCGATGACTTCGGCATACTCCGTCAGGGAGTATGCGTCGATCCTGCGGCGGTATTCCGCGATGAGCGTTTCCACGCCGTCGCCTGCGATGCGCAGGCGGACGATGCACTGGTGCGGGGCGGCGTAATACTCCCTGAGCCCTTCGATCACGCGGTCGAGGCCGTGCCAGAAATGGATGTTCGCCACGGCCAGCAGCCGGATGTTGTGGGGATCCCCGTGTACCCGGGGTTTGAGCGGGATGCTCCCGAAGTCGATGCCGTTGGAAATGCGGATCGTCGGGCGGCCGAATATCTCCGTATCATCGGAGAAGGTGACGATGCGGTCGACGTAACGGGCCATGCGGCAGCGGAACATGCGGTCGATGCGCAGTTTGAGTTTCCGCATCGCGGGCGACTGCGCGAATTCGGCGTCGTAAGGGTAGGTCGGGATTTCGAGCGCGATCCGCACGCCGAGTTTTTTGACCTTGCGCAGCCAGCCGATCAGCACCGGGCTGGCGTTGTGGTCGTGGCGGATGTAGAGGAACTCCACCCCTTCGTGGCGGATGTAGCGCGTGATGTCGCTCAGCGAGACCCTTTTTTCGAGCTTGGCCCGCAATCCCTTGCCGAAGGTGCGGATCGCCTGTCCGCCGACCATTCGGCGCTGCGTGCCGTCGGGCGCTATCTCGATGTGGCACAACTCGATGTCGGCGCCGTTGCGCCGCAGTGCGTCGCATTGGGCAAAAATCTTCTTGCTGATGCCGCTGTGGGCCGAAAACCCGTGGAAGACGACAAATAATCCTTTCATACTGTTATCGGTTTTTGCGGGACAGGAGCCGGCGGGCGATCCCTTTCAGGTCGTATTCGCCGCTCAGGTGCACGTACAGGAGCCATACGCCGAGGGCTGCGGCCCCCTTGACCGCCAGCGACGCCACGAGCGGCATCGGCGGGAACAGTCGGCTGACCGCAGCCAGGGGCAGGCAGACGAGTGCCGTGAGCAGCAGCGGCGAGAGGAAATTCCGCCAGAACCGGTGCCATTCCGTGCGCAGTGTGAGGCAGAACAACGCATGATAGCACTGCACGAAGTTGATGGCGAACGAGGTGCAGATGCACCAGGCCACGGCTTCGGTCGTGCCGAATGCGAAGATGCCGGTGCAGATCGCCGCGACGTTGAGCGCCGCCGAGAATACGCCGCAGAAGAAGAGCATCCGCGTGGCGTTGGCGGCCTGGAAGATCGACCCCGAGGTGGACATCACGATCTGGATGCCGACCGAGAGCGCCAGTATCCGGAACACCGGGACGGACGGCTCCCACTGGTCGCCGAAGATGATGAGCACCAGCTCCTGCGCCGTGAAGAAGAGCACGGCCGAGAGCGGCAGCCCTATGAACGCCAGCAGCCGGACGACTTTCAGGTAGGAGGCGCCCAACTGCTTCAGGTCGTGCTGCATCTCCGAAAAAATGGGGTGCATGACGGGCGAAATGACATAGGCGATGTTTTGCAGCGGGAGCATCATCAGCCGGTACGACTTGTCGTAATAACCCAGTTGCGAGAGGCTCATGTAACGTCCCATGAGCAGCTTGTCGAGGTTGCGGCTGAAATAGTTTATCAACTGGAACGAGAACTGGTAGGCCGAGAACGAGAATACTTTGCCCAGCGCCTTGCGTCCCGGGCGCAGGCGCAGCGGCAGCGGGTTCTGGCGGTAGTTTATCGCCAGGAGCATCAGGCTCGAAAACACCGGGTTGATCGTCAGTGCGTAGATGCCTGCCCCGGCATAGGCCGCGGCGATGGCAGCCGTGCCCCCTGCGATTTGCACCGTGAGCGACCGCATGGCGGCGAACCGGAAGCGTTTCTCCTTCAGGATAAGGGCATTGGGAACGATGTTGGCCGCGGCGAAAAAGAGGTTCAGCGCGAGGATGCGCAGGACGTTGCGCAGCACCTGCGAATCGCCGTAGAGAGAGGCGATCCAGCCGGCTGCTGCGAAAAACAGCAGCGCCATGACTGCCCCCGACCATACCGAGAGCGAAAATATCCCGCCCAGGTCGTGCCTGTCGAGGTTTTTGTGCTGGATGACGGCCGGGCCGATGCCCAGGTCGCTGAAGATGGCGAAGAAGGCGATCACTACCGTGGCGATGTTCACCACGCCGAACTCCTCGGGGGTGAACAGGCGCGAAAGGATACCCGTCACCACGAGCGTTACGACGATGCCCGCGTATTTCGCGATCGAGGTATAGAATACACCCGAAGCCAATTCCCGCCTGACACTCATTTCCCGTTCCCTTTCTTTAACGGTTTCTTGAACAGCAGTGTCGCCAGGGCGCGGCCGTCGATGCTGCCCGGGTAGTGGCGCAGGGCATCCCAGGCCAGTTTCCAGCGTGTCCCGGCCGGGAGCGCCCAGGCGTTGCGCATCACGGGGCGCAGTATCTGCCTCGTGAGCGTGCGTATGAGTTGCCGCTGGCCGGCGTCGCGCGGCGCGGCAAAGCGGTTCAGTTCGCGCAGTACGGTGGTATAGCCTTCGAGGTTGCGGCGCGAGAACCCGCGTCCCATGATCGAATCCCCGTGTATGCGCCGCTTGAAGAACGAACGCTCGATCCCGCCGGCGCGCGTCGCCCCGAGATAGAGCTGCGGGGTGAAGAGTTCGTCTTCGTGGAGTATCCCCGGGTAGAAGCGCAGTCCCAGCCCGCGCAGGTAGGCGGTGCGGATGAAACTCAGGCAGGCCGAAGCCCGGTAGCAGTGCAGTGCGAGCATCCTGCGCAGCAGGTCGGTGCCGTCGTAGACCTCCGTTCCGAAATATTTTGCACGCCGGTAGTCGAACCATGCGGCGTCGGAGGCTGCCGCGCCGAAGCTTTCGGCGTCGAAGAATACGAAATCGAGCCGGTCTGACTGGCAGCGTTCGTAGCAGCGTTCGAGGGCGTCGGGCTCCAGCAGGTCGTCGCTGTCCATGAAGTAGATGAATTCGCCCCGGGCACGGTCGATCCCTGCGTTGCGGGTCTGCGAAAGCCCTTTGTTGGGCTGGGTGTAGAGCCGGATGCGGTCGTCTCCGGTGGCTATGAGTTCGAGTGCGGACAGGCTGCCGTCCGTCGAACCGTCGTTGATGACGATCAGTTCGATGTCGCGCAGGGTCTGTCCCATGATCGAACGCAAGGTCTGTTCGACATAGGCCTCCGTATTGTATACGGGAATGACGACGCTGACTTTCGGGTTATTCATCGACACGTATCCATTTTGTGCGTGCGGCGTCATAACGCTTGATTACGCGCGCCGGGTTGCCTACGGCGACGCTGTACGAGGGGATGTCCTTGGTGACGACGCTCCCGGCGCCGATCTGGCAGCGTTCGCCGATCGTGACGCCCGCCACGACCACCGAATTGGCGCCGATATGCGATTCACGTCCGATCGTCACCTCTTTGCGCACGAGTTCCTGTGCATTCGAGTCTCGTGTCCCGTCGGCATAACCGTGGTTGAACCCCGAGATGAAGACATGCTGTCCCAGTCCGGCCCGGTCGCCCAGGCGTACGGGGCCGATGACCACCGATCCGATGCCGATGCGCGCCTGGTCGCCGATCACCACGTCTCCCGCACCGTTATTGACGACCGCATAATCCTCGATCAGGGCGTCGCGTCCCACTTCGAAGCGCCGCCAGGGGAAAACGTCGAGCCGCGCGTGGCGGCGGATAAGCGCACCGCGGCCTTTTTTGTGAACAAAAGGGTTCACGAACCAGCGTACCCAAAGGCGGGGCCGGGGGTGTTTGTGCGGCGAAATCAGCCCGATGACGAATTGTTTGAGCCGGGGGTTATTTTTGATTCGGTCGATCATTTCTATTATATATGTACGTCATTATGCAAATATAAGCAAACTTTGCGTGATTTGCCATTCCGGGTGTTTTTTCGGTGCAAAAAGGGTGTTTTGCGGCGCAAGAATGCGGGAGTGAAAATATTTCGGGCTTTTTTGATGTAAAATAGAATTAAAATGTTTACATTTGTGCAGTTTTAAATCACATCCGGATAATCGGGTGTTAATTACGTTTGAAAATTGCGTTGATCATGAAAAGCTTATCCCTCTTTACGGCTATGTCTGCCCTGTTGTTGGGCGGATGCATAGAAAAGGTTCCTTCGAATCCGAATGGCATTCCGGAAGATGTCGAGCGGGTCGTGGATCTGTCCGTTCCCGCATCGTTCGATTGGAAAACGACGGCCCCTGTGGCCTGCGAGTTCACCGCACCGCACCTTTCGCGCGTGCATGTGGCTGCGCAACGCGGCGCGGCGCCTTTCGCTTCGTTCATGGTAGGCGACGGTGCCGATGCCGTGAAGCTGGATTTGCCCGCTACAACCAAGACGCTTTACGTGAGTTATGAGACCGAAAACGGCGTGTCGCCGCAAGAGGTTGTCCCCGTGGCCGGTTCGGCTGTTTCGTATGCGCTCGCTTCGAATGGGAAGGATTATACGGGCATCGAGGACGGGGACAAGAACACCACGATCGGCGATGTGATTTATATGCCTGCAAGCGGTTGGGGAACGCTTCTTTTCGAGGATTTGTGGCCGTCGTACGGTGATTTCGATTTCAACGATTTCGTCATTAATTATAAGGTGCAGCTCCATATGAACAACAAGAACAAGGTTTGGGGCATGCATATCGGCATTCAAGTGAAAGCGGTCGGTGGGTCTTTGCCGTATGATTTCTGCCTTGCGATGAAAGGTGTGAAAGGCGGTGAGATAGACGGGATCGAGCCTGTCGAAAGCCACAATGCCGACAATGCCCGGCTCGTGGCGCTTAATTCGGCGAACTACGTGAAAGACCCTGCCGTCCTGCGCTTCGAGAATATCCGCACCAATCCCAACCGGCAGTCCGGCGCCGCTTATGTGAATACCGAGGAAGGGTACGAAATGACGGAGGATCAGTTGGTGAATGCCTCGTTTTTTGTCGAGTTCCGTAATTCGATTGCCATCGAGAACGTGGCTTTCGACACGTTCGATTTCTTCCTCAGTCGCGAACGTGACGGCAACAACATTGAAATTCATATGGGCGGATTCGAACCGACTCCCGATGCCGGATTCGATTACGCCTCCCTGAAAGCCGGAAGTGCTGCTACTGACAAGGCCCGCGGGTATTATTATTCGAACGACCGGTTGGTATGGGCACTCAATATTCCCCATAATATCCGGCATACCTACGAGAAGGTGGATTTTCTGAAGGCCTATCCCAAGATGGCCGAATGGGCGCAGTCGGGCGGTGCGAAATCGCAGGACTGGTACCTGTACGGGGTCGAGCAATATCTGGTGAAGGAGAAGTAACCTGAGTGAAGGGAACCTCCTGAATAGAAAGGGTGTCCGCAAGTGCGGGCACCCTCTTTTTGTTGCCGGATACTTCTCCCGCCGGTGCGGTTCCAAGGTGTGCCGGAAGGACTTGCCTTGCATCCGTTGCCTGTTGCCCGGAAACGGATGACGGGTTTTTCTATCGTTTACGGTGCGGTGGGGTCACTTTTCGAGCGATTCGTAGAGGGCCAAGAGGTGCCGGGCGGTCTCTTCCCACGAGAACCGTTTTACCCGTTCGAGCCCGTAGGCGACCTGTTCTGCGCGGAACGCAGCGTCGGTTTCGAGCCGCAGCAGCGCGTCGGCGATGGCCGTCGGGTCGGTCGGGTCGACCAGGATGGCGCCTTTACCCGCCACTTCGGGGATCGCCGAGGTAGCGGATGTTACCACGGGCGTGCCGCAGGCCATCGCTTCGAGCTGGGGAATGCCGAAACTCTCGCGCAGCGAGGTGTAGAGGAATGCCGAAGCTCTGTTGTAGATCGCCGGCAGGTCGCTGTTGGGGATATATCCTGCCAGGCGGAGCATCCCGCGCAGGCCGGGTTCGCCGATCTCGCGCAGGATCGCCTCTGCGGGTTGTTCCCCGAGGTCTGCGACCAGCAGCGGCAGCGGCTTTTCGGAGCGCCGTACGTATTCGGCATAAGCCTTCAGCGTGCCGGGCGTGTTCTTTTTGGGGTCGGTATTGCCCAGGAAAAAGAGGAATTCGGGGTCTTGCAGGTATTTGCGGACGGTTTCCGCCGTGCCTTCCATCGGGCGGAACCGGTCGTTGTAGCCGTTGTGGATGGCCATGATGCGTTCGGGGTCGAAGTTCAGTGCGGTGCGGATGCGGTCGCACTCGAATTGCGAGACGGTGATGACCATCCGGCATCTGGGCAGGATGCGCGGCACTACCAGGCGGCGGTAGATGCGCCCCAGCGACTGGTAGAGCGATTTGTTGCGCGCGGCCTGTTCCTCGAGGAAGATGATGTCGTGGAGCGTCAAGACCAGCGGGGCCTTTCCCCATACGGGTGCCGTGTTGCTCGTGCAGTGCAGCAGGTCGGGCTTCACACGGGCCACGGCGCGCGGCAGCGCCCACTGTTCCCACAGCGGGTAGCTCGGGCAGCGGAGCGTTGTGATGTGCATGTTGGGACTCTCCTCCAGGCAGCGGTCTTCGCCTTCGCCCGTGAAGATGAAGTATTCGTTCTTCGTGTCGAGCCGTTGCAGGCAGCGGATGGTTTCGAGCGCCACGAAGTCCATGCCGTGTTTGTTGGGGCGGAAGATGCGCTGCGCCTCGATCGCGATTTTCATGGTCGGTTTCCGGTATTGTTTCCGGGGGCTTCGCTTCCGGCCCCGGTATGTTCGGTGTGGATGAATTTGTCTTTGGTGCCCCGCAACCGGAAGAGGTTAGCCAGCGTCAGCAGGAACAGGACGGGCATCCGCCGGAGGGCGTGCCCCAGGCGGTCGTCGGCCTGCTCGTCGGGCAGCGCCATCGCCATGGCCAGGAGCAGCAGCAGGACGGCCACCCACCATTTTATCGAACCCATGGGTGCGCATACCGTCATAACGACGGCCCACAGGGGCACCAGCCCCAACAGCAGGATGCGCGGCGGCAGGCACCATTGCAGCAGCTTGTCGCAGTAATCCGTATTCCCCGAGAGGATTGCTCCCGGAAGCTGCCTTACGGCCGATGAAAGGGCGTAGAACTGCGCCGCGATCCAACGCCGCCGCTGGTTGTAGTAGGCACCTTCGCCCTGTACCTTTTCGTCCAGCACGCGCACGTCGTCCAGGTAGTCGATGTAGATGCCCTGCCTCAGCAGCAGCGCTTCGAGCTCCTTGTCCTCGCCCGAAGTGGTGCAGCAGGCGATATTTTCGCGGAACCATTTGTAATCGAAGGCCATGCCCGAGCCGATCAGCGCCGAAGAGAATCCCAGCGCCACATGCCCGCGGCGGAAGATCGAGTTGTTGACCTCCTCGCTCGCTGCGTCGAGTACGGCGGTGTCCGTGTCGCGGTTCTTGGCCGTGCGGTGTGCCTGCACGGCCTGGATGCCGCTGTCGAGGGCGTCGTTCATGCGGGCGATGAACTCCCTGCCCGCCAGGTTGTCGGCGTCGAGTATCGCCACGGCCTCCGCGCCGTCCGGGCCGATTTCCCCTACGGCGAAGTTGAGCGCCTTGGCCTTGGAGCTGTTCTCGAAGGAGGCTTCCAGCACGCGGATCGGCATCCGGCGCAACTCGGCGAGCGTGGTCGGTTGCAGCCGGTCGGCGATGACGACCACCTCGTGCAGTTCCTGCGGATAGTCCTGTTGCAGCGCGGCCTGTGCCGTACGGACGATTACCGCGTCGCTTTTGTAGGCCGGGATCAGCGTCACGAACTTGCGTTGCCGCCGTGCCAGGGGATAGGTGTCCTTACGTGAGCGAGTCGAGGCGGCCGCAAAGACGAAGAGGTAGAGCACCGGGAGTCCCAGCACGAAGACGAATATCCAGTCGAGGATGTCGAGCAGCAACATCATACCGTTTTGTTTTTCAGGGTGAAGAAGCCTCCGGCACCGTGCCGTATGGCCTTTGCCAGGTCGCGGCGCCCGTGTGCCAGCGCCGCGGCGATGCTTTTGGGTACGGCGATGCAGAGCTGGTAGGCGACGGAAAGCATCCGGGCGGTGCCGTGCAGGTTCCGCCATGCGAACAGCAACCGGTTGCGGGTCAGGTAGTAACTCCTCAGGGGACTTTGCTGTCCGGTCGTCGCGCTCTCCTTGTGGAATACCGTGCAACGGGGGTCGTAGGCTATTTTCCAGCCTTGTTCACGGATACGCACCGACCAGTCGAGTTCTTCGTAGTAGAGGAAATAGATGTCGGGCATCGGCCCGGCTTTTCGGGGTACTTCGCGCCGTACCATCATCGCCGCGCCATGGGCGTAGGGCGTGTCGCGCGGCATGTCGAACGACCCGTCGTCGGGCATCCCGAAGCCGATGAGCGCATTGCGCAGCGTAACGTGCGTCAGAGGCGTATACCCGGCGAACTGGATATGCCGCGGGGGTGCGAAAAACCGGATCTTCGGGCATACGGCACCGATCGCGGGGTTGCCCGCCAGGGTTTCGCAGAGGTAATGCAGCGTATCGTCTTCGACCTCGGTGTCGTTGTTGAGCAACAGCAGGTAATCGCCTGCCGCGGCTGCGAACCCCAGGTTGTTGCCTCCGGCGAATCCCAGGTTGCGCTCGCTGCGCAGTGCCTTGATCCCCGGGTAGCGTTCGCGCAGCATGGCCGCCTCGTCGCGGGCGGAACCGTTGTCCACCACGATAATCTCCAGCGGCGCGGTGACGTGCCGCCGTAGCGATTCGACCAGGGCGCAGGTGAGCGCATAGCCGTTGTAATTGACCGATATGACCGAAATCAGCGGTTTCATGCTATTCGTAATTTTCCCTTGCGCGGGGCGGTTGCGCGGACATCGCCCTGTCGAGTATCTCCTTGCGCGCCAGTTCGCGGTCGAAACGCGGTGCCAGAAAGATGAAACCCATGCTCATGTAGAGGATGGCGCCCGTGGGGATCTGCCCCAGGATCTCGTTGGCATAGGCCATGACCACGATGCCCGAGATTCCCGCCGTAAGCGCCGCCGTGAATCCCCTCAGCTGGGTGTTCCTCAGTTTGAAGACCACCAGGTAGGCGCCCCGCGCCAGGATGTAGAGCAGGATGCCGATGTGCAGCAGGATGCCGACGACACCCGTTTCGACCCAGACCATCACGAACCACGAGTCGGTCGGAATCTGCGACAATGCCGCATTCGGGGCGAAGGTCTTGGCCTTGCCGCCGCCGTGTCCCAGTCCGGCGCCGAAAGGCTTGTCAGCCATCAGTTCGCGCAGTTTGGCCTGGTTTGCCAGGCGCACCTGGAACGAGGGGTCATTTGTGTTGAAGGCGCTGCGGGCACGCCGGATAATGCTGTTTCCCTGTCCGATGGTGGTGAATTTCAGGAATATGAAGGCTGCGATGATCAGGAAAACACCCGCGCCGATCATCTTGATGTTGCGCGACATCATGATGAAGGCCGAGTAGCCCACGAACGGTACGGCCAGTGCGCTGCGGGTTCCCGAGATCAGCATGCCGTAGCATGCCGCGGCCGCCACGAGCAGCAGGTAGAGCTTCATCCACGAGTTGCGGTAGTAGAGTGCCGAAATCGAGAATACGACCATCGACAGCCCCATCGAGCCGCCGAAATTGGCCGCGTCGCTGAAGAACGAGAAGTAACGCACGCCGCTGTGGATGATGTGTGTCGAACGGCCGCCCAGCACGAACAGCCAGTAGTTCTCCGCGGCGTTAAAGCCGAAGAATTTCTGCATGCAGGCTTTCCCGACGGCGATCAGTGTCAGCACCGACCAAACGGCGAGCATGTATTTCAGGTATTTGTACTCGGTCATCGTGAGCTGCGTGAGCACGACGATGAAGAAGAAATAGAAGGCGATCGACCGCACCGACGAGAACCATCCCGCGACCGAGACCGACTCCGGGTTCACTATTTCGAGGATGCAGTAGGCCATCCAGATCGCCGCCACGACGGTCAGCCCCGAACTGGCGCGCTTCCATTCGATGGGGCGCATCAGGGCTTGCAGCGTTATAATCAGGGTGTTGTAGAAGATCAGTGCGTCGAGGATCATCCCAAACGGCAGGTCGTGGGCGTAACGCGTGAGCGCCATGATGAAATAGTTGGCCACGAACAACCCGAGCATCGAAATGGCGGGGTTGCGCAGTGTGACCCACAGGATGCACAGTGCCGCCGGGATCACCGAGACGGCCAGTCCGGCAAGCAACCCGTATTGGGTGAACGCCAGGATGAGCACGGCCACACCGGCGGCCAGCATTGCCCCGACGATGAGCCGGGGCACGCTGACCGGGGTGGTTATGCTGCCGTAGCGTTCCATGACGTGTCGCTGTTTATTTGACGGCCGTGAACCCGAACTGGCTGATCTGATACCCCAACCTGCGGAGGCGGCTGTACGGAGGCATCAGGCCCGTGAAGGTTTGCACCACGTCGCGGCCCGCGCAGTTGAGGCAGAGTACGACGGGGGTGCGTCCCGAGAGTTTTTCTGCCTTTTCGAAAAGCAGCTGGTCGGTATCTTTCCACGTGCGGTTCGCCGGGGCGATGACGATGCTCAGCGCCGCATGGCGCAGCAACTCCTTCGGTACGGAGCTCGTGGCGAAGGGCGGGTATTCTACCAGCACCACGTCGGCCTCGGCGAGGGGAACTTCGCCCGGGATGTCGCGCACGAAATCCCCGAGTTTCTCGGCCAGCAGGTACTCCTTGCGTTCGATGTCGAAATCCTTGTTCCACGAAACGATGCGGACTTTCATGTCCGCTTCGCGGAAGAATGCCGCCAGGTGTTCGGTGATCAGGCTCTTGCCGTCCCCGCGTTCGGTACTCAGGATATTGAGCACGTTGGGCTGTTTGGCCGGGTCGAAATAGTTGACCGCCGCATTGCCGATGTAGCGGGATGCGATCTCACGGTATTGCTTGGTGAACCTCCGCTGTCCGAAATAGGCTTTGCCGGGAAAGGCCCCGATGACCCGCCCCTTGGTGATGCGCTCGGCGCGGACTTTGTCACGCAGCGTGCGGTCGAGCAGTTCGAGCAGGATGAAGAATCCCAGTACGAACAGGAGCGTGGCGAGGCCTGCCGCGGCAACCATCATCTTGCGTTTGCTCGGTTCCGCCTCCAGGGGAAGCACCGGGGCGTTGATGATCTTCAGCGTCGCCGAAGTCATCTGCAGGTTCTTCTGGCGCAGGCGGGCCGTGTTGAGCGCCGTGAGGATCGAGAGGTAGGACTGTTCCGAGAAGTTGATTTCGCGCCCCTTGCGTTTGAGGGTCGAGCCCACGGGCGAGAACTGCGTATATTTCTGGTCGAGTTCCTGTTTGCGGAGCTTCATCACCGCCAGTTCGGCGCGGGATTTCTCGGCCAGCAGTACGGCGGCGAGCCACTCCGTCACGATCGTATTGGCCGAAAGTCCCTCCTTTGTATATTGTTGGTTGGCGATGTTCGTGGTGAGCTCCTGCAGGCTGCGGGTCTCCTCGCTCAGTTTCCTGCGTAACTGCCCCGTGTCGTTGCGGCTGGCGGGCATGGCCGTCCGGTCGGAAATACCTTCCGTGCCGTCGGTTTCGGGCTGGAAGGCCTCGGCGGCCGACAGGCGCGAATAGATGCTCCCGATCTTATGGAGTTTCTCGATGAACTCGGCGTTGTTGCGGAAAGTTTCCTGCAACCCTTCGAGCTGCCCTTCGATCGAGGCGCGCAGTTTCTCGGCGCTCTCGAAGTTCAGCAGGATCTCCTCGTAGCGCAATTCGTAGTCGCGCGAGAGGGCGGCGATGTGCTTGGTCTGCTCGTCGTAGTTGATGACACGGTGCTGGACGTTGTAGTCGCGCAGCGAATCCTCCAGGTTGCGCAGGTTGTTTCCCACCCGCTCCAGCTCGGATTCGAAATAGGCGATGACGTTGTTCGTCTCGCCGAACCGCAGGTCGCGGTACTGCTTGACGAACTCGTCGTTGAGGATAATCAGCGTGTTGTAGACGATGGCCGGGTCGTCGTTCTCGTAGCTGATTTCCAGCATGTCGCTGTTGGCCAGCCTCTTGACCTTGATCTGGCTCAGCGCCTGGTAGCTGTAATACGGAGGGCTCCAGTGGAACATGCCGTAGACGTGGTTGTTATGGTCTATCTCTTCGTATTTGCGCAGGTTCTCGTAAGTGTTCTTTTCCGAAGTGTGGTCGACGAGCTCCATGACGTCGGGCGGGGTTTTGCTCAGCAGGTACCGTGAGGTGCGTGCCGAGAGGTACTGGTTGTCGTTGTCCGGGTCGAGGTGCGTAAGCCCCTGTGCGTAGAGGCGTAGCGAAACGTTCTTGAGCGTGGACTGCGACAGGATGATGTTGATCAGGTTGTCCATCGCATTGTTGATGACGTTCCAGTCCTGGCGCGAGCCTTCGGTGGTCGTGATGTCGTATCCCGAGACGATGCCCGTGTAGATCGTCGTCGTGGACTTGTAGTTGCGCGGTTTGGTACCCATCTTTATGTAGACGAGCAGCGCGACCAGCAGCGGACAGAGTATCAGCCACCACTTGATGCGGTAGAGAAACCGCGCGGTATATGCGATGTAGTTCATAGGCTATTCGGTTTTAGTCGCTTCTTTCGATGTCCCGGGCATTGATATGGGTTTGTTGATGATCGGCGTGTGCGTGAGTATCTCGAGCCGCAGCAGGGCGTCGTTGAGGTTGCGCCGCACCTGCTCGTATTCGCGGGTCGCCGAATTTTCGAGGCTCTTCTGGCGGCTCAGCGTCTGCGCGTCGAGCTTGCCTTTGACGAAGTCCACTTCGGTCATGCGGTATTGTGCTTCGGACGTGATCTTGGCTTCGGCGGCGCTCCGCAGGATCGAGAGCTGCTCGACGGCCGTGGTGTAGGCGTCGATGATCTTCATGCGCAACTCGTCGTACCAGCGGTCGAGGTCGTACTGGGTATTCTCGATACGCTTCTTCTGCTGCTTGATCTTGTTGCGGCGGTTGAAAATCTCGTCGAGCGGGATCGAGAACGAAGCCCCGACGTTCCACCAGCTTTGCTCGCGCCCGGTCGTGGTCGTCGTCCATATCGGGATGTTGCTGTCCTGATAATTCTGGTTGTAGATGTCCGACGATCCGTAGTTGTAGTTGGCGTTGAGCTTGAAATTGCGCATCCAGTTGCGGCGCACGGTTTTCAGTTCGCGCTCCTCGATCTCGCGGTTCGACTCGTAATAGCCGACCTGCGGTGCATGGCGCGCATTCTCCATCAGTACGTGGAGCGGGGGCAGCTGCATGTCGATGTAATCTTCCGGAGTAAGCCGTTGCAGGTCGCTGTATTCGAATTCGGGTGGCGTAGGCTCGCTTTGCGCCGTTGCGGCGACAGCAGCCAGCAGCAGCCAGAGTGTGAAGACGGCCCTTTTCATATGTTGCTGGGTTTTAAACATTTTCTTTCTGTATGAATGCGGTGAACGTGCGCAGGATTATTTTCAGGTCGAACCACGGCGACATCCTGCGGGCGTATTCGATGTCGAGCTGCTTGCGCTGTTCGGGCGAGAGTTTCCCCGCCTGCCCGCGTTTTTCGACCTGCCACAGTCCCGTGAGGCCCGAGGGGCACATGAACCGTTCGATATATTCGTCGCTCGTGAGGCGTTCGGCCTCGTAGAGGGGTAACGGGCGGTTGCCCACGACCGACATGTCGCCCCGCAGGATGTTGAAGAGCTGCGGGAGTTCGTCGATGCTGTATTTACGCAGGAAACGCCCCAGGCGCGTGATGCGGGGGTCGTTCTCGATCTTCACGAACGCGTTTTCCTGTTCGGTTTCCAGCTGGTGCTGATGGGCCTCCTCGGGGATCACGAAATCGTCTGCATAGAGCATGCCGTTTTCGGTGTCCGCCAGCAGTTTGCGGATCTCTTCGTCGTCGAGCACCATCTTCGCGTCGTCTTCCGCGGCGGGTGCCGAGGCATACTGGTTCAGATCTTCCAGCTCCTTGAGCCGCCGGTCGGCGTCGGAGCGCATCGAGCGGAACTTCAGGAAATCGAAGATCCGGTAGTTGCTTCCCACGCGTTTCGACTTGTAGATGACCGGCCCCGGGCTGTCGAGTCTGACGGCCACGGCCACGGCTATGAGCAGGGGCGAGAGCAGGAGGATCGCCGAGAGCGATGCCGCGATGTCGAACGCCCGTTTCCAGAGCGGCATGCGGAACAACCGTACTTCGTTCCCGGCGCCTGCGACGGGTTTGCGGACGAACGTATAGTCGGTCATGAATTGCAGTGTGCGGAGAAAATCTGCACGCGATATGTCGCCCGGCACGGCGCTGTTCACGCCGGCTCCGAGGTACGCACGCCGCTCCTCCCCGGTCAGCTGCCCCGAGGTGATGAGGACGATGCCGGCGCCCGGGAACCAGGAACGCAGGAAGCGGATGCTGCGGATGTCCTCCTCGCCCTGCTGTTCGTAGAGGATGAAGGCGTGGTCGTCCTTGAGCGGCATGAGCTTGCCCATGGCTGCGCCGATATCCCCTGCGATACGCATCTGTCCCTCGGTCAGCTCCGTGAAACGGGCCGTGTGGTTGCCTCTGCCTTTGATGTAGATGACGGGGTACTTCAATCCAAAATCTTTTTAATCCTTATTTTGAGTTCCTGCGGGTTGAACGGTTTGACGATATAGTCTTCCGCACCCTCTTCCAGCAGGCGGATGCGTTCCGAGGTGCTGTCCTCGCTCGAAAGCATCACGACCGGGATCTGCTTGAAGAGTTCGTTGAGCTTGAGGTATGCCAGGAATTCGTCGCCGCGCATTTCGGGCATGCGGATGTCCGAAATAATCAGGTCGGGCATGTTCCCCCGCGAGAGCCACTCGATGGCCTGCGGCGGGTTCTGCATGTAAAAACATTCGTAATCCTGGTGGAGGTATGCGAAAAGGATTTTTGCGATTTGCTCCTTGTCGTCTACGATCAGTACTTTCTTGCGGTTCATGTTCGGCGGTTCGTTGTCATCGGGTTTTTCCGGAACGGGAAGCGTCGCATGCTCGTTGTCCGGTTCCGGGCGGTTGTTTATTTAAATTTACCTGGAATTCCGGAACGGGCGTTGCAAACCGTGTCGTTTCCCGCTCCTGTTCTGGATACCCCGTGCAAATATCGGTAAAAAAATTGGCATTATAAACTTTTAAGGTAATTTATATGTCAAAAACGCCCGGATTTCCCGTCCTGTTTTCGGGGTGCTGTTAATTTTTAAAGGGAAATATTTTATTATTAATCAAAAAAATGGTATTTTTGTGCAATTGTCCGGTCTTTGCCGCTGTCGGGCGATTTTGTTAAACCGATGAAGCGATGGAGTGTGACAATAGTGTAAATCCGGTCGGCAACCGTCCCCGCTTGCTGGTTGCCGAGGATAATCCGAGTAATTATAAGCTTGTCGAGGTGTTGCTGCGCCGTGATTACGACTTGTTACACGCATGGAACGGAAAAGAGGCCGTCGCCCTGTTTTCCGACAGCCGCCCCGACCTGGTGCTGATGGACATCAACATGCCTGTCATGGACGGCTATGAGGCGCTTCGGGGCGTGCGGGAGATTTCGCCCGATGTCCCCGTCATCGCACTTACGGCCTATGCGTTCGAGACCGACCGCCAACGCATGTTCCAGGCCGGCTTCAACGAATGTCTTGCCAAACCTCTGCGGGCGGATGAACTCCGTACGCGGATTACGGCGCTGCTTTCGCGATAGACAAGGAAAACTATGACCAGAAACCCCGTGATAAAATTTCGGATGCTTCTTCTCTGTTGCGCCCTGCTGCCGGCATTGCTCCGGGCGCAGGAGCCGCAGGAGAGGGAGAGCATCCTGATAATTTCTTCGTATAATCCCGATACGCGCCGCATGTCGGGCTTCATCGCCGAGTTCGAACGCAACATCCTGGCCTCGGGCGTACCGTGTGATATCTATGTCGAAACGCTCGAATGCAAGAGCATCAACGACGCACCCATCTGGATGTCGCAGACCGAGAACATGATTTCCCGGTATGAAAACAAGGGGCTGCGTGCCATCGTCCTGCTGGGGCAGGAGGCGTGGTCGTCGTTCGTTTCGCTGGGGCGTATTCCCAAAGACGTGATGTGCTTCTGCTGCTACGTCAGTTCCAACGGTATCGTGCTCCCGCCGCCGGAAGACAGTCTCGGCATGTGGCTGCCCCCTTCGATCAATTACGTCAACATGACGGACAGCCTGAACAATGTGGGCGGCCTGCTCAACAAGTACGACGTCCGCCGCAATATTGAACTGGTTCGTTCGCTTTTCCCCGAAGCCGAGAACGTCGCCTTCATTTCGGATAATACCTATGGGGGTATTTCGCTCCAGGCACTCGTGCGCGAGGAGATGAAGAACTATCCCGACATGAACCTGGTGCTCGTCGACAGCCGCGAAGGCGACGAGGCGATGCAGAAGACCTATGCATCGTTGTCCCACCGTTCCGCTGCCATACTCGGCACCTGGCGGGTAGGGCGTGACGGGGAATACCTCATGCAGCGTTCGCTCAACGACCTGGTGCAGCACAATCCGCGCATCCCGATCTTTTCCATTTCCGGCATCGGCATCGGCGACGTAGCCGTAGGCGGTTATATCCCCAAATACGAGAACGCCGCATCGGTCATCGCCTCGCAAATCAAGCAGTACTATACTTCGGGGACGATGGACGAGGCGCATTTCCACCTCACGGACGGCGGGTACGTGTTCGATTCGCGCAAGCTCAAGGAACTGAAGATTGCCGAATACGCCCTTCCCAAGGGGAGTGTGGTCGAGGATACCGTAGCGGCCAAACTCTCGAAATATTCCCATTACATCGAGTTGCTCGTGGCGGGTATCGTACTGCTGGTGCTGCTGCTGGTCTTCGTCGCGGCGCTTTTCCTGCGCACGCGGCGCCTCAAGCGCACGCTCGAGGAGCGCGAGGGACAGCTGGTAATTGCCCGCGAGAAGGCCGAAGAGTCCGATATGCTCAAATCGGCGTTCCTGGCCAATATGAGCCATGAGATCCGTACGCCGCTCAACGCCATCGTGGGCTTCTCATCGCTGATGCAGGGCGAGGAACTTTCGCAGGAGGAGCGAGCCGAGTACTGCGCCATCGTGGTCAACAATTCCGAGATGCTGCTCACGCTGCTGAACGACATCCTCGACATTTCGTCGCTCGAATGCGGCAAGATCAAATTCAACTACTCGTCCGAGGAGATCGTGCAGGTCTGCCAGCATGTGCTCATGACGACCGCCCATACGCGGCAGGAAGGTGTCGAGGGGCGTCTCGAATGTGCCGTGGGTTCCTATATGCTCGTAACCGATGTCCACCGCTTGTCGCAGATCCTGATCAACCTGCTCACCAACGCCGGCAAGTTCACTTCCCAGGGGAGTATCACGCTCGGCGTGGAGGTCGACGAGGCACACGGGGAAGTGCTCTTCTCGGTGACAGATACGGGCCCCGGCATTCCGCTCGACAAACAGGAGATGGTCTTCAACCGTTTCGAGAAACTCGACGGCAACAAGAAGAAGGGCACGGGCCTCGGCCTTGCCATCTGTCGCCAGATAGCCATGATCTTCGGCGGCCGCATCTGGGTCGATCCGACCTATACCTCCGGTGCGCGTTTTGTCTTCGCCCATCCGATCGACATCCGTTTCCCGGAGGATGGAGAGAACCGTGAGGGGGGGGGATTTGAGCCCTCTGGAAACGCCCGGATCCTCAAGGTGACCGGGGACGGCAGCCTCATCCGGGGGCGGGAATAAGCCCTCCGGAATAGAATTTCAGCATGGTCGCAGTCTGCTTCGCAGGCACAGGCATGCGAAACATCCCGGGAGGCGGGGCGTAAGCGCTGAACCGCGTTGCCGCGATATGGCAAAAAAGACCCGTGCGGGTCTTTTTTTTGTGTCCTTCTGACGGGATGTTTCCCCGGGATTATGGCTTTCCCGCCGGGACTGTGCCCGCTTCGGATAATATTCCGGGCGGATTTGCTGTAACCTTCCTGGTGCAGTTTTTCGCCTGCCCGGACTTGTTTTGTTACCTTTGCGCCGCGAAGCCGGGGCGGTTGCCTCCAATGCGTTCGGATGCGTCGGTTACGGCTCCGGCCGTCGCAAGACTCCGGGCAGACGGACGCTTTGCCGGGGTGTTGTGGAATAATTCCACACGGATGTAGAATTATTCCACAGATTTTTGTATATATTTGATTTGGTATTTGGTAGATATTTTGCTGTCAATAAATGTTTTAATGGGCTACCTGCAATTCTGGTGCAAGGTTTGAACCCCGTTTTGCTGCCCCCAATGATATTAGTGCTTTATGAAATTTGACAAATTGAAACCGAATTTGCAGGAGCTGAATCTGAACGGTGTGAAGAAAGCAGCCTCCCGTGTTGCCCATGTCCGGATAAGACTGAGCCGAGGCCAGTGGATCGGAGTCATTGCCGGCCTTGTGGTCGTGACGGTGTTGCTCGTCATCCTGCTCCGGCCGCGTCCCGCCGCAGTCGTCCTGCCCGTCGTGGCGGTGGAACCCGTAACGACCGAAGACGTCAATATCTATGGCGATTACGTAGGCCGCATCCGCGCCCAGCAGTTCGTCGAAATCCGCGCCCGCGTCGAGGGCTACCTCGAAAAGATGCTCTTCGCCGAGGGTACCTACATCAGGAAGGGACAAACCCTCTTCGTGATCGACCCCCGGGTCTACCGTGCGCGCGTCGACAAGGCCAAGGCGCAGTTGAACAAGGCCCGGGCGCAGGCGCTGAAAGCCAAGCGCGACCTCGACCGTATCCGTCCGCTCTTCGAACAGAGTGCCGCCAGCCAGCTCGAACTCGACAATGCCACGGCGGCTTACGAGAGTGCCGTGGCCGACGTGGCCGTCGGCGAGGCCGACCTCACGCAGGCGCAGATGACCCTGGGCTATACCTCCGTGCAGTCGCCTATTTCGGGTTATATCTCCGAACGCAACGCCGACATAGGTACGCTCGTGGGGCCGAGCGGCAAATCGCTGCTCGCCACGGTCGTGAAGAGCGATACCGTGCGTGTCGATTTCAGCATGACGGCCCTCGATTACCTGCGCAGCAAGGCGCGCAACGTCAACCTCGGGCACCGCGATTCTACCCGCAAGTGGGATCCCTACATCACCGTGACCCTGGCCGACGGTTCGGAATACCCCTACCGCGGCCTGGTCGATTTCGCCGACCCGCAGGTCGATCCGCAGACGGGTACCTTCTCCGTGCGAGCCGAGATGGCCAACCCCGACCACATCCTGCTGCCGGGGCAGTTCACCAAGGTGCGGTTGCTGCTCGACGTGCGTGAGGATGCCGTCGTCGTGCCGTCGAAGGCCATCGAGATCGAGAAGGGCGGTGCCTACATCTACGTGGTGCGCCCCGACAGCATCGTCGAGAAGCGTTTTGTCGAGACGGGTCCCGAATGGGGCAACAACATCGTCGTCGAACGCGGCCTGGTGCGGGGCGAGGATATCGTCGTCGAGGGCTACCATAAACTCCAGCACGGCATGAAAGTCGAACCGGTCGCTCCGCGCCGCGATGAAGAGGCCGAAAAACAACAGTAGCCTATGAAAGCGGACTTCTTTATCGACAGGCCCGTCTTTTCGACGGTGCTGTCCATCATCATCGTGATCGTGGGTTTCATCGGCCTGGCACTGCTGCCCGTCGACCAGTACCCCCAGATCGTACCTCCCGTGGTGCGTATCTCGGCGTCGTACCCCGGTGCCGATGCGCAGACCGTGACGCAGGCTGTGGCTACGCCCATCGAGCAGGAGTTGAACGGTACTCCCGGCATGATCTACATGGAGTCGTCGAGCTCCAACTCGGGCGGTTTCTCCGCCACGGTGACCTTCGACATTTCGACGGATCCCGACCTGGCGGCCGTGGATATCCAGAACCGGCTGAAGAAGGCCGAGGCGCGCCTTCCTGCCGAAGTGGTGCAGAACGGCATCTCGGTCGAGAAGCAGGCGGCCAGCAAACTGATGACCATAACCCTGCTTTCGTCCGACCCCAAGTTCGATGAAATCTACCTTTCGAACTATGCGACGCTCAACGTGCTGGACATGTTGCGCCGTGTTCCCGGAGTGGGCAGCGTTTCGAACGTTGGCAGCCGTTATTACGCCATGCAGATATGGGTCATGCCCGACAAGCTGGCCGACCTGGGGCTGACGGTCAAGGATTTGCAGACGGCGCTCAAAGACCAGAACCGCGAGTCTGCCGCCGGCGTGCTGGGGCAGGCCCCCATGAACGGCATCGACGTGACGATCCCCATCACGGCGCAGGGGCGTCTGTCGTCGGTCAGCGAATTCGAGGACATCGTCGTGCGGGCCAACCCCGACGGGTCGATCATCCGCCTGAAAGACGTGGCGCGTATCTCGCTCGAAGCTTCGTCCTATAATACCGAGAGCGGCATCAACGGCGGGAACGCCGCCGTGCTGAATATCAACATGCTGCCCGGAGCCAATGCCATGGAGGTGGCGGCGCTGGTCAAGGCGGCCATGGAGGAGATCAGCCACAACTTCCCCGAGGGCATCAGCTACGAGATTCCGTTCGACATGACGACCTACATCTCGGAGTCGATCCACCATGTTTACCAGACATTGTTCGAAGCGTTGCTGCTGGTGATCCTCGTGGTCTTCCTCTCGTTGCAGAGCTGGCGCGCCACGATCATCCCGATCGTTGCCGTGCCCATCTCGCTGATCGGTACCTTCGGCGTGATGCTCGTTTTCGGGTTTTCGCTTAACATGCTGACGCTGTTGGGGCTCATCCTCGCCATCGGCATCGTGGTCGACGACGCCATCGTCGTCGTGGAGAATGTCGACCGCATCATGAACGAGGAGCACCTCTCGCCCTACGAGGCTACCAAAAAGGCGATGTCCAACCTGAGCGGGGCGCTGATCGCCATGTCGCTGGTATTGTGCGCCGTGTTTGTCCCGGTGAGTTTCCTTTCGGGCATTACGGGCCAGCTCTACCGCCAGTTCACCATCACCATCGCCGTGTCGGTGGTCATCTCGACCGTCGTGGCGCTGACGCTCAGCCCTGTGATGTGTGCGCTTTTCCTGCGGCCCGAAGGCGAGGGGAAGAAAAACCGCTTTTTCCGCCGCATCAACCTCACCCTGGCGACGGGCAACAAGTTCTACGGCCGCATGATTCAGGGGGCGCTGAAGCATTCGCGCCGCATGTTCGCCGCCTTCGGCATCGTGCTGATCGGCATCTGGCTGATGAACAGGCTCGTGCCGCAGAGCTTCATGCCGCAGGAAGACCAGGGCTACTTTACCGTCGAACTGGAGTTGCCCGAGGGGGCGACGATCGAACGCACCCGTGAGGTGACCGACCGCGCGATGAAGTTCCTGATGGCCGATCCCGACGTGGAATACGTGCTCAATGTCACGGGTTCCAGTCCGCGCGTGGGTACCAACCAGGCGCGCAGCCAGCTGACCGTGATCCTCAAACCGTGGGGCGACCGCGATTCCGAAGGGCTGAGTTCCGTGATGCAGCGCGTGCGCACCGAACTCTCGCGCTACCCCGAAAGCAAGGTATACCTCTCGACGCCCGCTGTGATTCCCGGTCTGGGCAACTCGGGCGGTTTCGAGATGGTGCTCGAAGCACGGGGCAATACGACCTACCAGGATTTGCAGCATGCCGTGGATACGCTGATGTATTACGCTTCGCAGCGTCCCGAATTCACGGGGCTGGCATCGTCCATGCAGGGCGACATTCCGCAGCTCTATTTCGACGTCGACCGAGACAAGGCGCAGCTGCTGGGTGTCTCGATGTCCGACATTTTCTCGACGATGAAGGCCTTTACGGGGTCGATCTACGTCAATGACTTCAATATGTTCAACCGCATCTACCGCGTTTACATCCAGGCCGAGGCTCCCTACCGTGCGCAGCGCGACAACCTGAACCTCTTTTTCGTGCGCGGAGCGGGCGGTGTGATGATCCCGATCACTTCGCTCGGGACGACGCACTATACGACGGGCGCAGGCAACATCAAGCGTTTCAACATGTTCAACTCGGCCACCATTTCCGGTGAGGCCGCGCACGGTTACAGTTCGGGGCAGGCGATGGGTGTACTGGAAGAGCTCGTCCGCAAGCACTTGCCCGCGTCGATCGGCGTCGAGTGGAGCGGCCTTTCCTACCAGGAAAAGCATGTCGGCGGGCAGACCGGCCTGGTGCTGGCGCTGGCCTTCCTGTTCGTCTTCCTGTTCCTTGCGGCGCAGTACGAGAGCTGGTCGGTGCCCGTGGCCGTCATCCTGTCGCTCCCCGTGGCCGGCATCGGCGCCTACCTGGGTATCTGGATATGCGGGCTAGAGAACAATATCTATTTCCAGATCGGACTGGTGATGCTCGTGGGATTGGTGGCCAAGAACGCCATCCTGATCGTGGAATTTGCCAAGGAAGAGGTCGAGAAGGGCCGCGATGCGGTCTCCGCGGCGCTCACGGCGGCGCACCTGCGTTTCCGCCCGATCGTCATGACCTCGCTGGCCTTCATCCTCGGTCTGCTGCCGCTGGTCTTCGCTTCGGGGCCGGGCTCGGCAAGCCGTCAGGGGATCGGTACGGGCGTCTTCTTCGGCATGTTGGTCGCCATTACGGTAGGCATTGTCTTCGTGCCCTTCTTCTTCGTGTGGATTTACCGGATTAAAGAAAAACTGAAACGATGAAACGACTTGCGATATTTCTTGTGATACTGGCTGCTGCCGCTGGGCTGGGCTCCTGCTCGGCCGTGCGTCACTGCAAGGCGCCCGAGGTCGATTTCCCGGCGGCTATCGCCGGGGGTGCTGCGGCCGATTCGCTCGCCATCGCCGACATGGAGTGGTGGCAGTTCTACGGCGATTCGACCCTGTGCAACATCATCCGTCATACGTTGGCCAACAACAAGGACATGCTTGCCGCCGCGGCGCGTGTCGAGCGTATGCGCCAGCTTTACCGCATCGGCAAGGCCGACCGCCTGCCGTCGGTGTCGGGAACGGTCTACGCCGATCACGAAACCAACGACTATGCGGGCGAGGAGCCGAGCCGCGACCCCGAATTCGGCGCCAAGGCTACCGTGAGCTGGGAGCTCGACCTGTGGGGAAACCTGCGCTGGGCCAAGCGCAAGGGCGGTGCCGAATACCTCGCATCGGTCGAGGACAGGCGTGCGATGCAGATGACGCTCGTGGCCGAGGTCGCCGCCGCCTATTTCCGGTTGATGGCGCTCGACAACGAGCTTTCCATCGTGCGGCGTACGCTCATCACGCGCAGCGAGGGTGCTTACCAGGCGCAGTTGCGTTTCGAGGGCGGCCTCACCTCTGAAACGGTCTTCCAGCAGGCGAAAGTGGAGTACGCCTCGACGGCGGCGCTGATCCCCGACCTCGAACGCAAGATCGAGGTCATGGAAAACAGCATTTCGCTGCTCATGGGCGAAAATCCCGACTGGCGGGTCGTGCGTAGCAAGATGAATACCGAGGCGGAGTTCGCCGAGTCGCTTCCCGTGGGGTTGCCGTCGGAATTGCTCCTGCGGCGTCCCGACGTGCGGGCTTGTGAGCAGCAGCTCCGTGCGGCGATGGCCGCCGCGGGCATGGCCTACGCCGACCGCTTCCCGCGCATCGTGTTCAACCTGACGGGCGGCTGGGAAAACGACGATGTGAGCGGGTTTTTCCGTTCGCCGTTCTCGTATGTCGCCGGTACGCTCGCCTCGCCGATCTTCGGGTTCGGCCGTAAACAGGCCCGGTACAAGGCCGCGCTGGCCGCCTACGACGAGGCCCGGCTGGGGTATGAACAGAAGGTGCTGACGGTTTTCAAGGAGGCCAACGACGCCGTGGTCAGCTACCGCAGCGTTCGCCGGACGGCCGCGCTGAAGGTTAACCTGCGCGACGCAGCCCGGAAATACGTCGAACTCGCCCAGCTGCAATACCGGGGCGGGAGCATCAATTATATTGACGTGCTGGATGCGCAACGCCGCTATTTCGACGCCCAGATCGGGGTCAGCAATGCCGTGCGCGACGAGCACCTGGCTTTGGTCGACCTTTACAAAGCCCTGGGCGGCGGCTGGGCGGAATAACCCTGCCGGCTTCTTTGGTTTATCGCTATGCCCGGATCCCCGCGGATCCGGGCTTTTTATTCCCGGGACGCCGTTTCGTGGCATCTTCCCCGAAAACTCCTTTTGTCATGCTCATACGAAACATCCTTCCTCGGGAAAGTTCTTCCCGCCGGGCCGTGATTCGGAGCCCGGGAAGCGGAATCGGAATAGTGCCGGCCTGCCGATGTCCCCTGTGCGGGTCGGATCAATCCCGGACTCTTTTCTTTCCCCATTTGGGGCGGATGTCGAGGAATATTTCGAAATTTATCCCCGGCATGGGGCGTCCCAGCACGGAAACATACTCTTCGTCGAAGAGGTTTTTGACGGCGGCTTTGACCGAAAAATCGGCCCAGCGTGCGGAAAACAGCTTTTCGAGTGTCACGTCGTTCATCAGGTAGTAGGGGACGTTGCCCGTGTAGGTGAATGCGTTGCTCGTCATGGTGAACCGCTCGCTGTAATAGCACCACTTGTATAGCAGGCGCCAGCTTTTGTAGGCCAGACGCCCCGTCACCGCGGCCGAATATACGGGCACGTAGGGGAGTTGCCTGCCCAATGACCGGTCGCCCTTGCTGAACGCTTCGCCCCGGTTGACCGAGGGCGTCCACGAGAAGTTGCCGTCCAGTCCCAGCTGCCACTCCTTCGAGAGCATACGGTCGTACCCGGCTTTCAGTTCCACGCCGTAAGCGTGTACGTCCTTCATGTTGAGCGGCGTCCAGTAGTTGGTGTTGCCGCCCAGCGGCAGCCAGAGAATCCAGTCGTCGATGTAGGAATCGAACCATGTCGCCTCGCCGTGCAGCGAATATACCCCTTCCTTCCCTACGGCAAACGATATCCCGCCGTCGTACGAAAACCCCGATTCGGGTACGAGGTCGGTGTTCCCACCCGGTTGGAAATAGAGGTCGTTGAGCGTGGGATAACGGTAGTTGCGCGATACGGAGGCTTTTGCCCGGATCGTCCCGCGTTTCGAGATCAGGTAGTCTGCATAGAACGCCGGGATGAGCGGCGTCCACTGCGCGCCGTACATCTCTTCGCGCAGCGTGACGGACAGCCCCAGCCGTTCGGTGGGCATCCATTTGGCCGTGATGCTGGTCGAAAGCTCCGTGCGCGCGTGGTTGTATCCGATGGTCTTTCGGTTCATGTCCTGCGAGATGATCCTGCGGTCGTTGTTCGTGACGAAATGCTGGTGCAGGTCGGCCTGTGCCGTGAAGAGCCATTTGCGGCCTATGTAGTACTCCCCTTCGCCCGAGACGAAGAGCGTGTGGTACCAGTTCCGGGAGGTGGTCATGTACTCCAGTTTCCCGTTGCCCACGTCGTTGGCGTAGTCGTAGGCGAACCAGCTGTAGATGTATCCGGCCTTGGCCGCGACTTTCCAGTTCCGGCGCAGGTGATCCCACGACAGCACGCTGCGCAGCGTGCGTTCGCGCTGTTCGTTGATGAATTTCTTCGGATCGCCGTAATCGGTCGTCATGCGCCCCAGCCCGCGCTTCGAGGCGATCAGCCAGGCGTTCAGGCCGAACCGGTCTCCGTTGCCCGTGTTGTAATAGGCCTCCTGCAACAGGTGGAAGTCGCGGAAAGCTCCGTCGTCGTGCTTTTCGCGGGGATAGTACGAACCGATGATGTTGTGCTCGTCGTCGTAGATGTTTTCCTTCTTGTCGTGGTTCCGGTAGGAATATTCGTTGGGGGACGACGAATATACCACGCGCGTGGAGGTCTGCCAGCGGTCGTTGCCGTAGGTGAGACGCAGGAATTCGTCCGTCGTCCAGAATGACCCGATGCCCTGGGTGTATTGCAGCCCGAAGCCCTGCGTATCGGCGGGTTTGGTCGCCAGCATGACCGCACCGCCCAGGCCGCCGCCCGTGACGTTGACCGACGAGGTGCCGTGCAGCAGTTGTGCGTCGTCGACGAAGTAGGAGGGAATCATCGAGAAATCGGTCATGCCCAGCATCGGCGAGTTGATGCGCATGCCGTTCCACACCACCTGCGTGTGCGAAGGGCCCGTGCCGCGGAATGCGACCGTCGAAAGCGTCGCCCGTCCGTATTGCTTGATGAAGATCGACGAATTGAATGTCAGCACGTCGGCCATCGACAGGGCAATGTTCTCGTGCAGGACGAGCGTGTCGAGCTGCGTTTTCTGAACGCCTATTTCTTTCATGGGTTTCACGCCCGTCACCCCGACTGCGCGGATGGGCAACACCAGCGACGGATTCTCGTTCCACCACCCTCCGTCCGACGGCGCCTTGTCCTGGGCGGCGGCGCTCCACCAGAGGGCGATGCTGAACAGCGGGATTAGGAGTCTCTTCATTGCTTCGCGTGTTTGTCGGGTTATCGTTTCCAGCAGAAAGCGCCCGGGGTGACGCCCGCGTAAAATTCGTCTACCGCGTCGCCGTCGGCCGTATAGCGGTAGACGATCCCCTGCTGCTGGTAGTCGATGGCATCGGCCACGTAGACGTCGCCGTTGTCCGGGTCGACCGTCAACCCGTAATATTTCGTCTCCCGGTATTCGAGGAACGGGCGCGCCGGGAGCTGCTCGGCAGCTACGGGCATGCGCCAGACATCCTTGTTGATCCAGTACAGCGTGTCGCGCGTGCCGTTGAGCTGCACTTCCGAGGGTGCATCCCCCTCTCTGAAACGGAACTGCTTTTCCAGGCGGAACGAGGCGGCGTCGATGCGGTACAGTGCCGGAACATCATATCCGTAGGGGCTGCCTTCGTAACCGCCGTCGGTGATCGTCCACAGCTTGTCGTTGGCATCCAGTACCAGCGATGTGGGTTGTACGCCGACGACCAGTTCGTCCACCACCCTGTCGGTTCGGGTGTCGATCTTCAGCAGCCGGTTCTGGTACGACCAGCAGTTCACGTAGACGTATTGCCCGTACTGTACCATCTGCTCGGTCGATCCCGATCCGGGTGTCATGCCGGGATACTCGATGTAGCCCGTGATCTCGTACCGCCTGGGGTTGACGATGAAAATGCGGTTGTCCCAGAGCTGGGTCACATAGGCCTTTTCGTCGGAGACGAAGTGGATGTACCGCGGCGAGGTGAGGTTCGTGATGCGGCCCACCTCCTTGAATGTACGGAGGTCGATTGCGAAGACGACATGCGAATTGTTCACGACGATCCATCCCAGATCGTTGTGGATGGTCATCGACTGTGCCACGTCGCCCAGCTTCATGGCGTTGGCACGGTAGAAAACCTCGTTCTCGACCTTTTTCGTTGCCGGGTCGTAATAGGAGAGCGTGGCGTTGCCGTACTGGAAATTTCCCTCGTTGGTGATGAACAACCCCGGCCCCGTCGCGGCGAACTCTTCCATGTCTGCGTAGTCCCACTTCATGCAGCCGCCCAGTGCCGGCAGGCACAGGATCACGGGCAGAATATGTCGTAAAATCCGTTTCATGCGTCGAAAATTAAAGAAACGGCCGGCCCCTCCTCTTCCCTGGTGCGGGGCTGCGGCCGGCTGCATCGGACGTCCGGTGCGGCCTTCGTATTTGTCAAACTGATTTTACATCCGGGAATATGCCTTGCCGGCAGGCTCTTCATGCCGATCACGATCCATTCCCCTGGATTGTAAAATCATTGCAACGGCAGGTCTTCTGACTCGTTCCCGTCGAGACGCCTTCCCGGCCGGACTGGGGCCAGTGGCAAAAGATTGTCAGGACTTGTTGTGCCATTTTGGGTGGCAGGAACTCACAGCAGAGGGAACTGTTGCCGATTTTCACGGCATTCCCTTTTAATCGGTCAGGGGGTTGCGGAACCCCTTTGCGAACCATTGCGCAACAAAAGTATAAAAAATTCGGGTTCGCAAGGCCTTATAACGAAAAAAGGTCGCCGTATGGCGACCTTTCCGAGCCGAAACCGGGACTTGAACCCGGGACCTCTTCATTACGAGTGAAACGCTCTACCAACTGAGCTATTTCGGCTTGCCGAGAACATTAAGCTCTCTTTGGGATTGCAAATATCTGAAAAAAATATTTTTCTCGCAACAATTTTCGGAAAATTCTCGCATTTCTTGCTATATTCGCGTCAAAACTAACCGAAAACAGACCGGGTTATGATTACTTTCCTGGGGTGCCTGGGGCTCCTCGTGGCAGCATATTTCACCTACGGACGCTATCTCGAACGCCTGTGCGGCGTGGATGCTGCGCGGCCTGTGCCTTCGGCCACGTCGTTCGACGGGGTGGATTATATCCCGATGCCGATGTGGAGGACTTTTCTCATACAGCTGCTCAATATCGCGGGGCTGGGGCCGATTTTCGGTGCCGTGCTGGGGGCGGCATACGGCCCCGTGGCATTCCTGTGGATTACCTTCGGCGGTATCTTCATGGGGGCGGCGCACGACTTCATCGCCGGGATCGTCTCGCTGCGCAGCAACGGTGCGAGTTTGCCCGAGACCGTCGGCACCTACCTCGGGCCGGGGATAAAACAACTTATGCGCATCTTTTCCGTGGGGCTGATGGTGCTCGTCGGCGCTGTCTTCCTGTCGCAGCCCGCTTCGCTGATCGCCAACCGCATCGAGGCCCCGTCGCTGTCGGGTATCGCCTTCGGCAGTTTCTCGTGGTTGCTGCTCATCATTCTGGGCGTTATCCTGATTTATTATATCGTGGCGACGTTGCTGCCCGTGGACAAGATCATCGGCCGTATCTATCCGGTTTTCGGCTGCGCACTGCTTTTCATGGCGCTGGGAATCCTCGCCGTATTGCTTTTCAGCGGCAAATATACGATCCCCGAGTTTACTTCCCTGGAAAATTGCATTGCCGATCCGGAGCGGTTTCCGATCCTGCCGATGCTCTTTACGACCATCGCCTGCGGCGCTATTTCGGGCTTCCATGCGACCCAGTCGCCGCTGATGGCACGCTGCCTGCGCTCCGAACGGCAGGCCCGCCCCGTGTTTTACGGCGCCATGATCTCCGAGAGCATCATCGCGCTGATATGGGCGGCCATCGCCATGGCCTTCTGGAACGGTGCCTCCGGGCTGAATGCCGCGATTGCGGAATATGGCGGGCAGGCGGCCGTGATGGTCGATGTCATCGCCCGCACTACGCTGGGCGAAGTGCTGGCCGGACTGGTGATCTTCGGGGTTGTGGCCTGCGCCATCACCTCGGGCGATACGGCGTTCCGTTCGGCACGGCTGATCGTGGCCGATTTCATGGGGCTCGAACAGCGCAGCCTGCGCAAGCGAATCTATATCAGCATCCCGCTCTTCGCTGCGGGGCTGGTCATTATTTTCTGCCTGCCGTTCGAGGCCATGTGGAGCTATTTC
>ERZ1027100.136-NODE-136-length-48264-cov-10.671514_pt1 | contig 48264 bp, 30 predicted proteins | sample MGYA00519407_ERZ1027100 | MGnify/ENA primary metagenome ERZ1027100 (study PRJEB26926, sample SAMN06164645) | human gut metagenome | biome: ENVO:00009003; feature: ENVO:2100002; material: ENVO:00002003 | host: Homo sapiens | place: USA | collected 2012 ... | reverse complement strand
GGTACGGCCCGCCTCCCGCGCGGGGCATGATCCGGCCGCCGGGAACACCCTGAACACAAAAAAAACAGATCAACCCAATCCAAACCTCAGACCTATGACCAAGATCGTCCTGAAATTCCTGTTGTTGCTGTTCGTGCCCTTTTTCACGCAGGCGCGTGACACCGATTCGCTGCGGGTGCTGTGGGTCGGCAACAGCTATACCTATTACAACGACATGCCGTCCACCGTCCGGCAGATCGCCGCGACGCAGAAGGTGAAACTCTCCTGTACGCGCTTCCTCAAGGGCGGCGAGCGCCTTTCCGGCCACCTGAAAAACCAGAAACTGCTCGACGCCATCGCCGCGGGCGGCTGGGACTACGTCATCCTCCAGGAGCAGAGTTCCGCACCGGCCATGCCGACCCGGCAGGTCGCACGGGAAGTCTACCCTGCGGCGCGTACGCTCGACAGCCTGGTGCACGTCGCGTCGCCCGATGCCCGTGTGATCTTCTACATGACGTGGGGGCATAAGAACGGCAACCGCTTCCCGATTCCGGAGTACCCGCCCGCCAACAGCTACGGCACCATGCAGGAGCGGCTGATTACCAGCTACCTCGAAATGGCTTACGACAACGATGCATGGTGTGCCCCCGTGGGCATGGCATGGCGCCGGGTGCGTGCCGAAAGGCCCGATTACGTGCTCTATGCGCAGGATTGTTTCCACCCCGGGCCGCTGGGCAGCTACCTGGCCGCGAACGTGATTTTCACCACGATCTACGGCAAGCCCTACCAGACCGCCTGCACGCTTGGTTTCCCGGCCGAACAGGCCGAATACATCCAGCGTGTGGCGCAGCAGACCGTGCTGGAAAACCTCACGCTGCTGAATATAAAAAGGTAATCGGATTTGTACGGATTCATGCCCGCGCTTCCGCAAGCGCGGGTTTTTTCGGATCTTGGACGCCCGCCGGCCTTGCCGCAGGCCGTTCCGCCGGACAGGATGCCTGCCCTCACCGCTCGCTCAGCTCCAGCCAGCGCATCGTCTTTTCGTCGATCGACGCGATCAGTTCCGCTATGCGCCGTGACTGCGCCGTGAGCTCCTCCACCGGGAGCGTCCCCGACGAGAGCGACGCCTCGAGTGCCGCTTTCTCGGCCTCGAGTGCCGGGATTTCCGTTTCGAGCGCTTCCAGCTCCCTCTTTTCGTTGAACGAGAGCTTGCGCGGCACAGCCTCCGCCGCCTGTGTTTTCGCCGCCTGCGGTTTGGGTCGGGCCTGTGCGGCTTCGGTGCGGCGTGCCGCTTCGTATTCGCGCTTCCAGGCTACGTATTCCGAGTATGTCCCCGCAAAATCCCTGATTTCGCCCCCGCCGCAGAAAACCAGCAGGTGGTCGGCGACCTTGTCCACGAAATAACGGTCGTGCGACACCACGATCACGCAGCCTCTGAACGCTTGCAGGTACTCTTCCAGGATGCCCAGCGTTACGATGTCCAGGTCGTTCGTCGGCTCGTCCAGCACCAGGAAATTGGGGCTCTGCATCAGCACCGTGCAGAGGTATAACCTCCGCCGCTCGCCGCCGCTCAGGCGTGCCACGTAATTGTATTGCGTTTCCGGCGTGAAGAGGAAATGCTGTAGCAGCTGCGAGGCGCTCATCCGCCGCCCGTCGCCCAGTTCGACCTGCTCGGCGATCGCCGTCACCACGTCGATCACCCTCATCGAGTCGTCGAATTCGAGCCCCTGCTGGCTGTAATAGCCGAAGCGAACGGTTTCGCCTATGTCGATCACGCCGCTGTCGGGTCGTTCGATGCCCGTCAGCAGCTTGAGCAGCGTCGACTTGCCGCAGCCGTTGTCGCCCACGATCCCCAGCTTTTCGTAGCGGGTGAAGTTGTAGTTGAACTTGTCGAGGATCACCACGTCGCCGAAGCGTTTGCTCACGTCGCGGGCCTCGAATATCTTGGTGCCGATCCGCGACGCCCCGACGTCGAGCCGCACCTCGCCGCGGTCGCGTGTCGTTTTGAGCCGCGACTCGAGTTCGTGGAACGCGTCGATGCGCGACCGCGCCTTGGTCGCCCGCGCCTGCGGCTGGCGGCGCATCCACTCCAGTTCGCGGCGGTAGAGGTTCATGTCGCTCGCCCGCTGTGCCGCGTCGGCCGTTTCGCGCTCCTGTTTCTTTTCCAGGTAATAGGAGTAGTTGCCCGCATAGTGGTAAATCCGGCGGTTTTCCATTTCGAGGATGTCGCTGCACACGCTGTCGAGGAAGTACCGGTCGTGGGTCACCATCAACAGCCCTGCACCGCTTGCCGTGAGGTACTCTTCGAGCCACTCGGTCATGTCGGTGTCGAGGTGGTTGGTCGGCTCGTCGAGGATCAGCAGGTCGGATTCGCTGATCAGCACGTTGGCCAGCGCCACGCGCTTGAGCTGCCCGCCCGAGAGGGTCTCCACTTTTTGCCCGAAGTCGCGGATCCTGAGCCGTGAAAGGATCCGCTTGGCGCGCTGCTCATAATCCCACGCTTCGAGGGCATCCATCCGCGCCATTGCCTCCTGCAGCCCTTCGCCCGACGCATTGCCGATCGCCCGCTCATACTCCGCGATGGCCTTCAGAGCCGGGTTTGCTGCGTGGAAGCAGGCTTCCAGTACGGTCATTCCCGCCGGGTATGCGGGGCTTTGTTCCAGGTAGGCGATCCTCAGGCCGCGGCGCGGCACGACGCTGCCCGCATCGTGGCTTTCCTTCCCCGCGATGATGTTCAGCAGCGTGGTTTTCCCCGTACCGTTCTTCGCCACGAGGGCCACGCGCCGGCCCTCCTCGATCGTGAACGAGATATTTTCGAAGAGCACCTGCTCGCCGTACGATTTGGTGAGGTTTTCCACCTGGAGACAAGAAGCCATAACGTGTGATTTAGATTTGCAAAGCTACGCAAAAATCCCGAACCGTGCCAATCGCCGCCCCGGAAAGGGGCCTTGACCCCCGGAAAACGGGCTGCCCCTCCCCGAAAAAAGGACGGCGCACGACGGTCATATCCCCTCGTGCGCCGTTTCTCGTTGCCGGCCCCCCCCCCGGAAACGTTGTGCCGTTCCGGTTTTCACCCCTCCCGGCGCCATGCTTTCCGGGCGGTTCCCTTCTTCCGTCAACCTCCCTTCTCCCGGGTTGCGGGTTCCCGTTACGGTATTTTCTCCGGCACCGGATCCCTCTCTGCGGCATCCGCTTTCCCGGACACCCGTTTCCAGGCGCTATCTTTTCCCCGCCCAGCCTTTCGGGCGCACTACCAGTTCTTGCGCAGGTCGCGCGTCAGGGGGAACTCGGTGATGCGCAGCGTCGTGCAGCCGTAGGGGATCAGCGTGATCTCTTCGGCGGGATTGGCGGTCTCGTTGGTGCTGTACGGCTGGGGGCCGGCGCTCTCCTGGTAGAGCACCCATTCGTCGAGCCTGCGCCCGCGCGCCTTGATCTCCACCGGGGCGTTTTCCAGCGTCCACGGATAGGCGTCGCCGATGTCGCGCCGCTCGACCCTGAATGCCTCCGCAATGCGTTCGGGGCGGACGTCCTCCTTGAAGAGCGTGTAGTTCCACGGGGTCGTCGGCCGCACTTCGTAATACCACGGGCCGTAGATCTGCTTGCCGGGGTTGCGGACTTTCGACCATTTTTCGCCGATGCGCAGCGAGTAGACCAGCGGCCCGCGCTCGACGACGGCCGAGCGTTCGTACCAGCGGCTGACGGCGACCTCCATCGGCAGGCGGAGCGTCACCACGTCGCCCGTGCGCCACGTGCGGCGCACCTCCGCCACGGAGCCCCCGGCGGGCGTTGCCACGGCCTGACCGTTCACCGCCACGGTCGCCCCTTCGCACCAGCCGGGGATGCGCAGGCGGAGCGGGAACTGGGCCGTTTTCACCTTGCGGCCGTCGATCTTTATCTCGAAGCGTATCTGCTCGTCGAAGGGGTATTGCGTCCGCTCGGCGATCGTCACCCGTACGCCGCCGGCCACTTCGGCCGTGACGTTGCAGGGCGAATAGACCATCGCGGCCAGCCCGCCGTCGTGGGTGGCATACCACAGGTTTTGCGTGAACTTGGGCCATCCCTGGTGCATGTTCGACGTGCAGCAGGCATAGCCCGTCAGCAGGCCGTAGAGGATGTCCGTGCCGTCGTGGCTCTGCTCGAAATTGCGGCGGTGGTCGGTAATCATCACCTGGTTGACCTGCTGGTAGTACTGGCGGGCGTCATAGGCGTCCGTGGCCTGCGTGGGCAGGGCGTTGAACGCCACGCGCTCCAGATGGTCGGCGAACTGCACGTCGCCCGTGATTTCGGTCATCTCCTCCAGCGAGTACATCATCTCCACGGCCGTGCAAAGTTCCGAACCCTGCGTCGGGGCGGCGCCGTGCAGCGCCTCGTCGCCTCCGTACAACCCCGTCGGCAGGCCGATGTAGCGGCGTATGTCCGCGAAGCCTTTCTTCACGGCCGCCACATGCGCCGGGTCGTTGCTGCGCTGGTAGTATACCACCGGCTCCTTGATCCCCTGCGCGAGGTTCACGCAGTGCAACGAAAAGGGCGTCGGGATCACCTCCCCGCCGGCGAGGATGCCCGTCCAGTCGAGCGTCTGCCGGTGGATCAGGTCGCCCAGCTCCAGCAGAAATTCGTCGCCCGTGATGTTGTAGAGCCAGTAGACGATGCCCAGGTTGTCGCCGCCGCGCTGTTCGCCCCAAAAAGTCCAGTGCCCCAGCGGGGTCTTCGGAAGCTCGCGCAGCTGGTAACGGAAATAGGCCCTCATCAGTTCGATGACGCGCTCGTCGCCCGTCGCCGAATAGTATTGTTGCAGCACCTTGAGCATAACCATCTTGGGCCACCAGTCGCGGGCGTTGTCGCGCTGTATGGCCGGGCTTTCGAACGGACGGTCTTCCGCCGGGCCGAAATAGCCGTCGGGTTGCCGGCTGCCGAGCGCCCACTCGACCCAGGGGCGGGTCTTTTCGATCAGCTGCCTGTCGCCGAGGATATAGGCCAGCGGCAGCAGCCCGTCGATCCAGTAGGGGCCGCGTTCCCAGACGTCGCCGTCGCCGCCCAGCCAGCCGTTGCGCGGGCCCATCACCTCGGGGTAGACCGAATCGAGGTGCCCCGTCAGCCCGTCGGCCTGACGCTGCAACTGGTCGCGGAGCCATCCTTCGGCGCGGATGGCGCCCAGCGGAAGTTTCACGAAGGGCTTTTCGCGCAGCGGGGTGCGGTTGTTGGCATAGGGTGCCGCGGCCGTCGCGGCGGCCGTTGCCAGGAGTAGGCCTGCCAGCAGCAGGGACATGAGTGTTTTCATACGTACGGTTTTGGTTAGCCGGAACAAAATTAACGAAATTACCGGCTGCGGGGTGTATGCAAATGTGCAAATTCAGTATACATCGGCGGGCGCGGTTTGTTATCTCCCTCTTTTTTGCTACCTTTGCCCAGTATCACCAATGTGAAGAAAGGCTGAAATGGAGCTATCGAAAGAGCGTATCGAATCCCTCAGGGAACTTCTCGCCCCGGCAAACCGGAAGATCGTGATTGTCGCCCATACCAATCCCGACGGCGATGCCGTGGGTTCTTCGCTCGCATGGGCCGAGGTGCTGCGGGGAATGGGACACGAGGTGACGTGCATCGTCCCGAACAAATACCCCTATTTTCTCGACTGGATGCCGGGTATCGGCCAGGTCGTGGTCTTCAAGAACGACACCGCGGGCGATGCCGTGCGCGCCATCGCCGAGGCCGACCTGCTCTTCTGCCTCGACTTCAACGCCGTGTCGCGGCTCGAAATCCTGAGCGATACGATCGAGGCCAATACCACGGCGCGCCGCGTGCTGATCGACCACCACCTTTCGCCCGACGGGCATTTCGACCTCTCGTTCTCGTATCCCGATTCGTCGAGCACCTGCTTCCTCGTATACAGCATCATCGAAGCGCTGTTCGGCACCGATGCCATTACGCGGCAGATGGCCGAGGCGCTCTACGTGGGCATCATGACTGACACGGGCAACTTCGCCTACTCGTTCCTCACGCCGGAGCTGTTCCGCGCCGTGGCGGTGCTGGTCGAGAAGGGCATCAGCATTCCCGAGATACACAACAACGTCTATAACGCCTATACCGAAGGCCGCGCACGATTGTTCGGTTATGTCATCAACCGCAAGATGGAGATCATCCAGGACGGGACGGTGGCCTACATGTCGCTGATGGAGAACGAAATGCGCCGTTTCCAGTTCCAGCAGGGCGACAGCGAGGGTTTCGTGAACTACGCGCTGACGATCAAGAAGATGAAGATGTCGGCCATGTTCCTGGCCCACCGCAAGTTCATCCGCGTGAGTTTACGTTCGCGCGGAGATGTCGACGTCAACCTCTTCGCCCGCAAGTACTTCAACGGCGGCGGCCACAAGAATGCCGCGGGAGGTAAATCGTTCGTTTCGATGCAGGAGACTATCGACCACTATATCAAGTCGGTAAAGGAGTTCGCCCAAGACGGATATCTGGGTTGAGGACGCTATGGCTGGTGGCCTTGCGCCGATAACCTACGAAAGTTATGGACGATTTCCGACTTAAAGTTTTTATCACCGCGGCCCGGACGCTCAGTTTCACCCGAACCGCCGAACAGATGTTCATTTCCCAGCCCGCCGTCAGCAAGCATGTCGGTGAGCTCGAATCCCGTTACAAGGTGCAACTCTTCGTCCGCCGCGGCAGCCGCCTGGAACTCACCGCGGCCGGCGAGACCCTGCTGGCTTGCGCCGAACGGCTGGCCGGCGACTACCGCCGCATGGAGTACGAGATGGGCCTCTGCGCGAGTGCGGTCGAGGGCGAACTGCGCCTCGGTGCCAGCACGACCATCGCCCAATACCTCCTGCCGCCGATCCTCGCCCGCTTCACCACGCGCTTCCCCGGCGTGCGGGTCTCGATGATGTCGGGTAACAGCGATCAGGTCGAACAGGCGCTGTGCGGGCACGGCATCGACCTGGGGATGGTCGAGAGCCTCAGCCGCCGGCAGGGGTTGCACTATACGCTCTTCGCGCCCGACGAACTGGTGCTTGTCGCCCGTACGGCCCCTATGCGCGGACGGATGCCGTGACGCCCGACCGTTTGCGGCAGATTCCCCTCGTGCTGCGCGAGGGCGGGTCGGGGACGCTCGAAGTCATCAAGACGGCACTCGGCAAGGCCGGGATTCGCATCCCGGAGCTGAACGTGGTGATGCGCCTCGGCTCGACCGAGGGGATCAAGGCGTTCGTGCGCAACAGCGACGCCATGGCCATCCTGTCGGTGATTTCGGTCGTGGACGAGCTGCGCAGCGGTACGCTGCGTATCGTCGATGTCGACTCCCTGTCGCTCACGCGCGACTTCGTGTTCGTGCATCCCGAGGCCGAACCTGCCCGGCTTGTCCGGCAGTTCGTCGATTTCGCCCGGGCCGACCGCTGACCCGGCGGGCATCCCGTATCCCATATCCCATATCCCGTTCTCGTTCCCGTATCCCGTTCCCGTTCCCGCATCCCGTTTTTGTTCCCATATTCCGCTTCCGTTTCCGTTTCCGGGCACCGCTGCACGGCTGGGGCTTTCATTATAACTTTATGTTATGCAGGATAACCAGTCCTTGTTCCATATCCCGCCAAAAGATGCGATCTTTGCCGGCGAAACAAAGGAAAAGTTATAACGGCTCCTTAAAAAACACGAAGGATATGTTGAAAAAAGGTAACAGGGCGAATACCCTGCACGGGATTCTGCTGATCGTCCTGTTCTCGTTCGCGGCATTCTATATCGCCGGGTTCCCCCTCGTAAAGAAACTTTCGTTCAGCCCGCTGATCGTCGGTATCGTGCTGGGCATGCTCTATGCCAACAGCCTGCGCAACAAGCTGCCCGAAACGTGGGTGCCCGGCATCAGGTTCTGTACCAAGCAGGTGCTGCGCTGGGGCATTATCCTCTACGGGTTCCGCCTGACGCTCTCCGAGGTGGCGGCTGTGGGCATCCCGGCCGTCGCGGTCGACCTGGTCGTCGTGACGGTCACGATCCTGGGCGGCGTCCTGCTGGGACGCCTGCTGAAGATCGACCGCGACACGGCGCTGATGACTTCGACGGGCAGTGCCATCTGCGGCGCGGCGGCCGTGCTGGGTGCCGAGCCGGTCGTGAAATGCGAGGGGTACAAGACCGCCATCGCCGTCTCCACGGTCGTGATTTTCGGCACCCTCTCGATGTTCCTCTACCCCCTGATGTACCGCACGGGGATGCTCGACGCCCTGACGGACACGGGCGTGGCCGTCTATACGGGTAGCACGCTCCACGAAGTGGCCCATGTGGCGGGGGCGGGCAATGCGATGGATCCGACCGACGGCCTGGGTATCGCCGGGACGGCGACCATCACCAAGATGATCCGCGTGATGATGCTTGCGCCCGTGCTGGTTATCCTGGGGTTCGTGCTGGCGGGCCGCCGGAAAACCGCCGGAGGGCGCAAGGAGAAGAGCAAAATTACCATTCCGTGGTTCGCCTTCGGCTTCATCGCGGTCATCGGCCTCAATTCGTTGCTGCAATACCTGACCGGGGCGGAGAGTGTCCGCGACATCCCGTTGAACGGCGCCATCGAATATGTCGATACGTTCATGCTGACGATGGCCATGACGGCGCTGGGTACGGAAACGAGCATCGACAAGTTCAGGCAGGCCGGGGCGAAGCCCTTCGTGCTGGCGGGCCTGCTGTATGTCTGGCTGGTCGTGGGTGGTTATTTCGTGACCAAATACCTGGTCGGGGTTTTATAGCTGCGCCCGCTGCGCCCGCCGCACCCGTCGCACCTGCCGTTTCGCACCTGCTATTTCTCCCCGCTATTTTTCTCTGCTGTTTCCCACCTGCCGTTTTCACCGCCCATTCCCGCCTGCCGCACGCAGCGCAGCGCGGAGCGGCGGTGTGCGGGCGATGCCCGTTTAGGGCAGTTTCGGCAGCGCAGGGGCTTCGTGCTCCGAGTAGCGGAGGACTGCCTCCCGAACGAAGTCTGCAAAACTGCGGGCTTCTTCGTAGGTGATGGCGCCGGGATAACTCATCAGCACCAGCCGGTGGGGCGTGAAGGGCTTGCGGAACGACGGGTGGATGTATTGGTAGGGGTTGGCGACGAACCCCAGCCGCTCGTAGAAATGCCGGCGGCGGATCGAAATGTCGTCTTCGGGCGGGTCGATTTCGAGGATGACGCGCCCGACCTTCCGGCAGAAGGCCGAGAGTGCCGCGGAGCCCATGTTTTGTCCCCGCAGGGCGGGCGAGACGGCCAGGTGCTCGACATAACGGTACCCGTCGGCACCCCAGTGGAAGAGGATGCCGATGAACTCCCCGCCGCGCCAGATGCCGTCGGCTTCGAAATTCGGGTCGCCGAAAGCCCGGTCGTAGGCCTCCTCGCTCCAGCGTTCGTTGTAGGGGAACGACTTTTCGTAAAGCTCCCAGGCTTCGGCCCAGCCTTTGTCAGCGCGGGATTTGAAAGGTATGAATTGCAGTGGTCGTGTCATAGTCCGTTTTGTTTTGCGCAAAAATACTGCAAATTCCCCGCATTACCAACCCGGATAGGCCGGTCATGGCGCTCCGGGCAAAAGATAAAAGGGACTTCCCTGTTGCGTGGGAGTCCCTTTTACTGCCTTGCGGCGTGAACTTTTTATTACTCCGTTTTCCCTCCGGTAATATCCTCGGGGATGCCGTCGCAGCGTTCGTAGACCGAAATGTCCGAGCGGTCGTCCTTGGCTGTCCATATCATTTGTGTCTTCGAAAAGTCGGTCACGATGTAGCGGTGCTGCCAGTCGCCGGCACTGTAATCGTAGTTGCCGTAGATGATGGCGCCCAGTTCCTCGTCGGTTTCGATGGCGAAGCGTCCCGTGAGCTTGCGGGCGCCGAAGCTGTCTAAGTTCTGGTACATGACGTACTTCTGGTCTTTGCGGATGAACTCGATGTATACGTAGCTGCCCTGGGCGAGGGGTGCGCCGTTCCATTGGGCGAGCTGCCACGTGCCGGCGAGGTTGTTGGGCGTGACATCCAGGGGGGCTACATACGACTTGTCGTCATCGCAGGCGCAGAAGGCCGTCACGATAAGTGCAAGGAGCGTAAATCTAAAAATTGTTTTCATATGACTCGTTTTTGTCTGTTTCTTACTCTGTTTCTTCGAACCGGATCTGCAGCGTGCGCCCGCTCGGCGGGACATCGGGCCCTTCGAGGATCAGGGGCAGCTGGGCCGGCGGCCTGTGCGTTGCCTGCGCGGGGTCGAACCCGATGACCAGGTCGCCTTTGGCGCCCGGGGCGAGGGTTGCGGGCTCGCACCTGAGGGTGATTCCCCGCGGGAGCAGGTGATCGTCGCAGCGTGGCCGCATGGCTTTGCCGCCCGTGTTCAGGCATTCGATGCGCTCGCTCTGCAACCCTTCCCGGGCGAACCGCACGGACTGCTGTTTGAGCCGCAGCGTCCCCATTGCATAGGGGTAATCGCCGTCCGTGAGTTCCGAGGCTATGACCGTGCCCGTGAGGTGCAGGATGGCCGTCGGCATCTTGTCCGAGAGCTGCGTATAGACGAAGATCCGCCTGTCGAAGCTCCCCGGGTGTCCCTTCGGGTGGTAGGTGACCGTCACCGTGCCTTCGCCGCCTGTGCGGACGGGCTGCCGGCCGTAGGTGGCCGCGGCGCAGCCGCAGGTGGTCTGCACGCGGGTGATGATGAGCGGTGCCGTTCCTTCGTTATGCCATTTGAACGTGTAGCTCGGCGGCGTATCGTCCTCGCCGATATGCCCAGCGTCGATCTGCGTGCGCTCGAAGCGCATGGTTTGGGCCCCGTCGGCCGTGGCGGGGTGCGCCAGGCTGTCGAGTTTGGCACGGGGGACGATGCGGATCTGTCCGCAGAGCGGTGTGGCGGCGGTAACCGCCCACAACGCCCCGCAGCAGAAGAGCATACGTGCTATCGTCGTTCCGCAGCGCATCGTTCGTTAAAGCCAGCCGTTACCGTTTGCGGATTTACGCACCGTGATGTTGAAATTGTGCGTCTCGCCTTTGCTCGAAGTGATGCTTGCCCTGGTCGTACCGGCCTTCAGCCCCTTGACCGTCAGTTTCGCACCCTCCATCGACGCCGTGGCGACCGCCGTGTCGGCGATGCTGACCGTGTAGGTCTGCGTCTCGCCGCCGAGGAAGTAGTTGGCCGGGATGGCCTTCACCTCCTTGCCGAGCGAGATGTAGAGGTTGGGGAACGAAACCTGCTTGCCGCTGCCCGAGACTGCGTTGAGCAGCTTGGCCGCGTTGACCTGGCCTACGCCCATCTGGTTGCGGTAGTTGGCCAGCGTCAGCTGCATGGGCTGGTTCAGGCCTACGTCGGCGACGTAGCGGTAGTAGTTTTTCAGGCCGGTCATGTAAGAGTCGATCGGCGTGGTGGTTTCGCAGAGCAGCGCCTTGAACTCGTCGGCCGTGAAGTGGCGGCGGAGCTGTGCGGCGTACGAGAGCCCGAGCGCGGCGACGCCCGAAACGTGGGGGCAGGCCATCGAAGTGCCTTCCATGTAACCGTAGCCCGTTTCGCTGATGTCGTAGGGCAATGTGGAGAGCACGCAGCCGATCTCGCCGCGTTTGTGGTTGTCGTCGAAGTATTCGTAATAGTAGTCCTGGTCGCCGCCCGGGGCTGCGATCGTCGTGCCGGGGCCGTAGTTGGTATAGGTTGCGGGCGTATAGTCGGCAGCCGTGGCCGATACCGAGATGCAGTCCTCGGCAGCGCCCGGGAACCCAGCCTGCGGGGCGCTCTCGTTGCCGCCTGCGAAGATGGCCAGGCCGCCTTCGATCGGGCCGTTGGGCGACCCGGCGTTATGCAGGAAGTAGTCGAGGGCGTCCTTTTCCAGCGGGGCGTTCGTCGCCCACTCCTCTTCGTCCTTGAAGCCCGGCGTCCCCCATTCGTAGCTGTTGGCGCTGCCCGAGACATAGCCCCAGCTGCACTGCAGGATGACGGCGCCGTTGTCGGCCGCGTATTTGATGGCCCGGACGGTCGCCAGCGAGTTGCTGACCGTGTTGCCCGAGAATATCTGGCAGCTCATGATCTTCACGCCCGGGATGTCGCCGTTGCCGCCGGCGATCGAGCTGATACCGATGCCGTTGTTGTTCTGCGCGGCGATTACGCCCGCTACGTGCGTGCCGTGCCCCGTGTCGTTGATGTCATCCCATGAGATGACGCCCGTCTCGAATACGAAATTGTAGCCGTAGACGTCGCCTTTGTAGCCGTTGCCGTCGTTGTCCTGCTTCGAGCGGTAAACCTCGCCTTCGTTGACCCACATGCTGTTCTTCAGGTCGGGGTGTTCGACCATGACGCCTTCGTCGAGCACGGCGACGATGATCGACTTGTCGCCCGTCGAGGATTTCCACGCCTCTTCGCACTGCACGTCGGCATCGACGATCGACTTCTCGCCGAACAGGTTGCCTCGGTTGATCAGGTGCCACTGCATCGGCAGCAGCTCGTCGTTGAAGGGATAGCCCGTATCCCCGGCGGCACGGGTCGCACGCTGCATGGCGGCGAGGGCCTCGCGGGTGAGGGGCATCGCCTTCTTGCCGGCGTTGTAGGCACGGCGGATCGTGCGGTTGAGGTTCACGTGCTGGACTTCGCCCAGGGCCGAAAGTTTCTTGGCGACCTCCTCGGCGGAGTAGTCGTCGCCGAAGCGTACGACGTACCACAGGTGCAGCTCCGATTCGCGGGTGCGCTCCTCGTTGCGGCCGTCTACGGGGAAGACGCGCTCGATCTGGTAGCCGCCCACGATATCGAGTACCTCGTCGACCGAAAGGATGCCCGAGCGGGTGGCGGGGCCGCCGCTGCGGGTCGCTGCGGCCGTCTTGTCAAGTATCTCGCTCACGTAAGGCGAAAATTTGACGAGTATCTCCCCCGACTTGTGCTCGGCGGGGGTATCCGGGCCCGTGCCGGGCGTCGGGAGCTCCTCGTTGGTGCAGGCGGTAAATGCCAGGAATGCAATGGCAAAAATGCCGTATAAATAGTTTTTCATCGTCTTGATTATTTGGTCGTATCCTCGTCTTCGTCTTCCGCACCGGGGTCTTTCTTGTACCCCTCATAGAATTTATAGTAGTAGTTCAGGTTGGCGGGTTCGTTGCCGAATCCGGCCGATGCGCCCGTCGCGTCCTTGCCTTCCTGCGTGAACACGAGCTGGAAGGGGGCCCACCAGTCGAGGGCCGGGTGGTAAAGCAGCCAGTCGGGCAGTTCGCCGGTCAGGCGGTTGAGGTTGATGGCGAACCGCTTGGTGTGCGGCATCACCTTCGGGGTTCCGATCAGGGCGCGGGGCAGCGTGTCGGCGTCGATGATGTCCTGTTCGGTGTATTTCTCCCAGTCGTCCATCTTGGGCAGCGGGCCCTGCAGGTAGTTGACCGAGAGTTGCAGCGTGTCGAGATCCCATTCGATCATGCGGCGCGGGAATCCTTCTTCATCGACGAGGCCGCCGTAGTTGGTTTCGACGGTGTTGCTCAGGTCATAGATATTCCTGCGCGTGTTGGCGCCCATGAGCAGCGTCCGCAGTTTCGGGAAGTTGGTCGGGTTGATCTCGTCGGGAATCTTCTGGAAGTTGTTGCTGCTCAGGTCGAGGAACTCGAGGTTCTTGAGCGCCGTGAAGTTCTTGTCCAGCGAAACCAGCCCGTAGGCGGCGATGGTGAGGCGTTTGAGCTGGGTGAGCTTGGTGATGTGCTCGCCGGTGGTGAGGTCTTTCAGGAAGGCGTTGACGTTGCTGTAGAAATTCAGCTCGTCGGCTGCCGTCAGGTACTGCACCTCGAAAGGCAGCTCCTCCTTGGTGTTGAACATGAAGAACCGGGCGTATTTCACGCGGCCATTCTTCTCGGGCGTGTAACCGTCCATGCCCTCCTCCCAAAGGGTGACGTTGTCCCAGTTGTCCATGCGCTCGCCGTTTTCCCATGTGTTGTCCGCCGAAAGCGTGCGGGCAATGGCCAGCAGGGCGATCGAGTCGCCGCTGCGGGTGTTCTCCTCGATGGGTTCGGCGGCGCCCTGCGTGACGAGCAGGTTGTCCTGGCGGGCGAGTTCCACCTCGCGCTTGGGCTTGAACACCACGTCGGCGATACGCTCGTTGGGCTGGGAGTTGATGCTCCAGTTGAAGCGTACGGTCACCTCGCGCGGGCGGATGCCGCGGTCGAGTTCGACCTTATAGCTGTCGTATTTGAGCCAGCTTTCGGCCGAGGCGGGGACTTCGACGGCGAAGTCGACGTTGGTCTTGACCTTCACGTCGAAATGACGGGTGCCGAAGGCCGAGAAATTGGCTACGGAAACCTCTTTCTCCCCGAGCGTGATGGCGTAGTCGAAGCCCTGCTGGTCGATGGTGATCTCCTTCTTGTCCCAGGTGTTCTGCTCCTGGATGCGTATTACGCCGCGGCGGGGCGTATCCGTCAGCGCCGAGTCGATGAGGATCCTGCACTCGGTGGTGCCGCGCCCGTTGGCCGGCGAGATGGAAATCCACGGTTCGTCGGTGGTGGCGACCCAATCCCCCGATGCCGATACTTTGATCTTATGGGTTCCTCCTGCGGCTTCGGCCTTGATGGCGTCGCTGTCGAGCCCGAACGCGACGTTCTTGTCGGCGTCGGAGCAACTGCATAATGCGATCGAGCAGAGGATGACCGGTATGTAATTCAGTATTTTCATTGTCGTTTCTCCTTAGGTGTTATTCGAGCATTTTGTCGCAGTTCAGGATGTTCTGGGTCTTGTCGTAGATCAGGTTGTAGACACCCTGCTGCCAATAGTAGCAGATGGCCGAGGCATCGAACGTGATGTTGGGATTGTCGCTGATGTCGAGGTGGTAGATCAGGTAGGAGATCGTGTCCTCGATCTTGCGCAGGTCGTTCGAACCGATGTAGAACCCGCGCAGGCCCGTGTGCTGGTAGAGCCCCGTGGGCCATTCGCGCAGGCATCGCTTGCCGTCGGCGTCGCGCTGGCCGCGGATGGCGTAGACGGTGAGCCCGGCGCAGTTGAGCGGCCCGAACGGGAACTTGTCGAACGAGTTGTACGAAATATCCAGCCCGTAAAGGTAGGGCAGCTGCTCGGCCGTGAAATCCTTGGACAGGGTCTTCAGTTTGTTGTAGGTCAGGTCGAGCGATACGAGCGCCGTCGAGTTCTTGCCGCTGAAGCTGCCCTCGGGGATTTCGTCGATCGAACAACCGCGCAGGATGATGTAGGAAACCAGCGAATTGGTCGTGCCGAGGCATTTGGGGAACTTCGTCAGTCCCGGGTTTGCTGCCAGGGTGAACGTCTCAACCCGCAGGCCCTTGTATTTGCCCTCCTCTTCGCCTTCGAAGCCGTCGATCTCGTTGTAGGAGAAATCCACCGATTTCATGGCGAATTTGGACTTGGCCGAGAAGATGTTGGGAACCTTCTTGAGCTTGTTGTAGGTCACCGAGAAGGTCTCCGTGTCGTCCGTACCGCAGAAGATACCGTCGCTGTTGGCCGGGAGCGACGTGATGTTGTTGTGGTCGAGGTAGAGCTGCACGGGTGCGACCTCCTTGCCCAGCGGATGGAGCGTTTCGATCTGGTTGTTCGACAGGTCGAGCAGGCCGATCTTTTTGAGGTTGCTGAACGACTCGGGTATCTCCCTGAGGTTGTTGTTGGTCGCATAGAGGATCTGGAGCTTCTCCTTCGACGGGCCGTTGGCGATGGCGTCGAGCCCCTTGTACAGCTCTTCGGCCGACCACTGGGCATTGTTGGAGATGTTGACCGAAACGAGCTCGGGCATCTGCGCGATCTCCACCGGGAAGCGGGTCATCTTCGGGCAGTTGTAGATCTCCAGGTCGGTCAGCGACTTGAGGTTGGCCACTTCGGCGGGTATCTCCTCCAGTTCGCCGTTGGCGATGTTGAGGTACTCGAGCTTTTCGAGTTTGCCGATGGCCGGGTCGATCGACTTGAGCCCGTTGGTGAGCTTGCCGTGAACGACGTCGTAGGGACGGATATTGTTCTGGAGGCCGGTTTTGCGGTCGATGATCTGATCCTCGGTGAAATTCTTGTAGAGCGACGTGGCCGGGATCGAGATGCCGTGCTCGGCCAGGGCCCGGGCGATCGGCTCGGACGTCTGGGTCGGGATATGGATCAGCGAGAGGAACTCCTTGTGGCGCTCCATGCGGGTGCGGTTGCGCTCGGAGAGGCTCTTGTCGTGTGCCAGCGAGGGGTCGTATTCGAGCAGGTTGCCGTCGTTGTGCGTGCCCAGATACAGCTCGACGAGCTCCGAGAGCTGGCCGATGGCTGCCGGCAGGTGCCCGCGGAAGCCGAACTCGCCGATCGAGATCTTCGCTACGCGGCCGTTGGAATGCACCTCCACGCCCGGCTGGTTGGCCCACAAGTCGGGATCCTTGTTGAAATCCCAGTTGGCGCCGGTGGCATAGTTCTCGCCTCTGTAAGACCAGTGCTCTCCGTCGAGCGCTTTCCAGATTTCGTAAAGCGCGTAGTAGTCGCGGATGTACTCGTCGGCCTCGTAGAGCGTGACGCCGACCTTGGCCTCGGTGGTCTTGTTGTCCTCGATGGTGAAATCCAGGTTCTTGGGACGCTTGTTGGTCTCCAGCAGGGTTTTATTCTTGTCGTAGGTCTGGTATCTCTCCAGGCTGTAATCGCCCGCCTTGAGCGAGAGCAGCGTGTCGCATTCGAGCGAGGAGGTCTGGTAGCCGTCCTCGATGTCCTCGGGGGCCCCGTCCTCGCGGTCGTCCTTGAAGTGGATCGAGAACTTTGCGGGGAGTTTTTCGAACGTGGTGAGCTCGTTGGTCGTCTTATGTTTTACGGTCAGGTCGAGGAACGCGATCTCGTCGAAGGTATACTGCCGTTCGGCGGCACGCGTCACCACGGGCGTCTCGGTGAAGTCCGACAAGTCCTTGGAAATCGAGAAACGTACCGTGCCGCGCGGCTCCACGTCGACCGTCAGGTCGTGCGAAACGAGGCCGCCGGCCACGATGTCGAGCCTCTCTTCGCCCGGCATGCCGTTGTAGATCAGTTCGTCGTCGGCATTGAAAAGCGAGAAGGTGATGAGCTGGTATTGTCCCGCCAGCAGCCGGAGCTTCTCGCTGCGCAGCCCGAATTCGGCGCTCTCCTTGTCGGGGGCCGAGAGCGTCAGCGACTGGGTGATGGTCGTGCCGTCGTAATAGAGCGAGACCTGCACCTTGCTGGCTTCGGAAAGGTAGTCGAGCTGGGGTTTCTGGGCCCGGCTCACGGCGTCGTAGGACGCCTCCTTGTGTAGTTTGAACTGAACGTATCCGTAATCGCGGTCGCGGTTGTCGATGCCGTCGTCGTCGGAGCATCCGCCGAGGAAGGCCGTGGCCAGTGCGAGGAGTGCCGCTACGGAAAATTTAAAAAGTTTCATATCTAAAAACCTGGTCTGTATGTTCTCCATAAATTGTAGTCGTATCGAACAGGGCCCCTGCCCCTTCGGAGAGGGGCCCTGAATCATTGGGGTCAGATGTTGAGCGTGCAGATAATCACCATTACCACGTTCCAGTTGGCTCCGTAGAGGAACATGACGCCCTCGGCGGCGGTCTGAGAGTCCATGTTGACGTAGATCTGGGTCGGGCCGTAGGATTCGGCCGAAAGCCAGCTTTCGGCATCGCCCTGGGCCATGAAGCTCGAGTAGGTCGGGACGTTCATCACGGCGTTCGAGGTTTCTCCCTCGTAGGTCAGGTGGTAGATCGGGGCGCCGTACTCCGCATACTGTTCATAGTATTCGCCCGAGGTGATCTCTTCGAGGGTTGCGCCGGTGACGTATTCGGGATATGCGAACCCGATGTCCGTGCCGCCGATGTCCGCATTGGGATCGTAGAGGCAGTTGACGGCCGCGATGTTGCCCTCGTCGTCGTAGAAGACGATATAGCCTTCGTCCTCGCGATCCATGTCGATGATGGCCCCGCCTTCGACGCGGCGTACCGAGAGCCAGTTCTCCTCGTCCGACAGCGGCTGGCAGTCGGCGTCGTAGCATTTATAGCCGGTGAAGTCGCGTTCGAATGTCAGCGTGGCTTCGGGGTCGTTTGACCAGGCCTTGGTGTAGGTCAGTTTGTAGGCGTCGTCGACTTCGAGCTCGCGGAGCGACCAGTGGGTCGAGGGGAGTTTCTCGAACATGGTGCCGATCTCCGCCATGCCGTCGGGGTTGGCAGCCTGGATCGGGCCGGGGCTGGCCAGCTGCGTCAGCGTAGCGAAGACGTAGGGCTGGAACTCTTCCTTGATGTCGTAGTCGAAGAGTTCGTTGGGGTCTTCTACGGCCAGCGATGCCGGGAGTATGATGATCCGTGCCGTGCGGGCGTCGCCCTGGTTGACCTGCGTGCCGATGGTGAAGCCCCTGTCCATGATCACCAGGTCGTCGTCCCAGGCATTCTCCGTGACCGAGACCCATTTGGTGTCGGCTTCGTCGCCGCTCAGGCTGGTATTGCCCCAACGATCCGTGACTTCGGCGATGACGTAGATCCTCGCACCCCTGATGCCCTTGACCGAACCGCGTGCGGCGCCGGGCGACCAGTCGCCGTTCATGCTGTTGTAGATCTCGGCTGCGGCGTTGAATTTGAGTTCCTTGTCGAGCGTGACGTCGAAAATGTCGCGGCAGGAGGGAATCGTGATCGGAATCTCGACCTTCGCGTCGAGGTTGCTCCTGTCGATGAACACCAGTTTGTCCTGCGCCCCGTCGAGCGGATAGGCCGACGGGTTGCCCTGGATGCGGATCTCGACTTTCGTGCCGGGCTGCCCGACCGTCACCGACGGGGTGGATACCCATTCCGGCATCCGGTTGATCGCCCATTCATAATTGGCTTCGACCAGGATCGGCATCGAGAAATCGGTGCGCCCCTCGGGCCAGGTCAGGTCGATGCTTTGGGCTTCCCCTTCGTTATAGGAGTAGGTGAGGCCGGTTTCGCTGTCGCCGTATTCGAAGTCGCCGTACTGGTCGAGCTTGCATGTGCGGAGGCTGAAGCCGCGTTCGAGCGTACCGCGTGTGATCGTGGCGATGACCTTGCTTTGGCCTCCCATCTTCAGGGTTACCTCGCAGACACGCGTGTCGTCGAACTCATCGAGCTCGGCCACGCCGATTACGATCCGCGATGCACCCGCACTGCCGCGCAGCGTCCAGACTTTCTGTGTTTCGTCCTGTATCCAGAACCATGCGGCGGTGGCCGTCGGGACGCTCACCTCCCAGTTCTGGTTGGGCTCTATCTCGAGCGTGTAGGTGCCGCCGGCTTCGATGGTCGCTGAAACCGCCTCGGGGAAGTTGGGGCTGGGAAGCTTCGTATCCTCATCCGAATCGGAACACGAAGCGGCCGCCAGACATGCTCCGGCGAGCAGCGACATCACCAAGTGCAAATAATGTCTTTTCATATTTCGTTTCTTTATTTACGTTATGATTTAGAGCGATTCGGGCGTTATGACGCCTCCCGGGAGCATGCCTTCTTCCCGCTGGAGCCGCTCGGCTTCCTCGTCGCTGACCCATTCGATGATGTTATAGAAGTGGCCTACCGTACCGACGTTCACGCCCATGTCCTCGACGTGCACCTTGATCCACAGGGCCACGAAATGCTGGCAGCTGTTGAAATAGGAGTCGTAGAGCGGACTGTTGGTGACGAGGATCTTGTTGTCGCCGAGGATCTGGCCGAAGACCGAAGCCTCGTCGGCCAGCACCTGGTTCTTGTCCATGGTCACCAGCGGTTCGATGGGGTCGCCCGGGTCGAGGCGGATCGTGACGTCGTAGCCCGAGAAGAGCCAGTCGTGCAGGATGATCATATTCTCCTCGGTGGGGTGTTTCTCGGTGTGGATGAGACGCTGGATGCTCTTGTTTTCCACGCCGGGGTAGCTGTTGAGGAACGTCGAGGTCACGACGCACCAGCCCGTGAATTCGTTGATGTCGTAGGGGCAGCTCTTCTGCAAGACAACCTTGGTCCGGTCGTGGTACAGATCCCATTTCAGCTGCTCGGGCATGACCAGTTTGAGGATGAAGCCCAGCGAGTCGGTATCTTCGATGTTGTCGTAGAACCCGTGTACCTGTACGTCGGCCTTACGCGAACCGGCCTTTATGGTGATGGTGTTCGACAGGAGGCGGTAGTGCTTCCCCTCGACGGCATTGCTGCCCTGGTCGATGATCTCCACGCCGAACGTGCGGTCGTAATCGCACGCGACGGTCGAGGAGACCGGTACCGAGAAATAGTCTTGGTTCTGGAGTACGGCGTAGGTCGCCAGGGTGTCGGCGAACAGCACGTACTCCGCATCGGAGTAGGTCTTATATTCCTCCTTGCAACCCGTTGCGAGGGCGGCCAGGAGTCCCGTTGCAAACAAAACCGTGATAATTCGTTTCATTGTCTCTCTTCTATTCGTTGTTGCTATCTGTTGCTTTCGTTCGGGAGTATCTCCGAACCGGGGGCTTCCAGCTCGTGCTGCGGGATCGGCCATACGAAAAGCGGGTTGTCGGCTTCGATCTTGAGCGAGCTGCCTTCGGCCTGGGAATTGGCCTGCGGCTTACGCTCGAAGCCCTTGTGCCAGCGTTTGAGGTCGTGCAGGCGGAAACCCTCCATGTAGAGTTCGCGCAGGCGCTCGTCGGAGATGGTCTGCAACCAGTTGTCCTTCGTGACGTTGATCGTACCGCCCGATTTGTAGCGCATCTTGCGCAGCGTCGAGAGGTCGTTGCCGGCCTTCGAAAAATCGTTCTTTTGGCAGTAGGCCTCGGCGCGGATCAGGTACTGCTCCGCCAGGCGGAACGGCTTGGGCATCGAGACATGGTAGATCTGGTTGGCGATCAGGTTGCGGTTGCCGTAGTATTTGACCAGCAGCGGCCAGCTCAGCCCGTGGGCATAACCGGTCTCGGTCTGGTAGAAGTAGCCCGAATAGCGCAGGTCGGCATCGTCGTAGAGATCCAGGGCAGCCTGGCCGGGGACATAGTCGGGATAGAAATAGGTGTAGTCCTTGTTGAAGTTGAGGAACACCGTGCCGAGCGCCCCGCCGTAGGAGGTGTCGGTGAAGCCGATGCGCCAGATGACCTCGTATCCCAGGTCGTACGCCCACATGTAGTCGAAATAGGTGTAGTCGGAGGTGTAGTTGGTCTTGGCATCGGAGAGCTGGAAGGTGGCCTTTTTTTCGTCGATCAGGGTGCTCGAATATTCGATCGCCGTGTCCCAGTCCTGCATGTAGAGCGCCACGCGGGCGTGCAGCGCCTCGGCCGAGGCCGAGGTCATGTAGACGTTGCCGTAGGCGTCGTTCTCCTTGTCGAGGCGTTTCTCGGCCTCGGCCAGGTCGTCGAGTACGAACTGGTACGAGTCGTAGAGCGATGCGCGGCGGGCCGCCTCGGGCGTAAAGTATTTCGTGCGCAGCACGACGCCCAGTTCCGATTGGGCCGTGTCCGGCTCATAGGCCTTGCAGAAGGTCTTGAGCAGCTCGGTATAGCAGAGCGCACGCACGGCGTAGACCTCGCCCGTGTACTGTTCGAGCTTCTCGATGTTGGTGTCGCTGATCTCGTTCGCCACCACCTCGTCGATGCGGTCGAGGTAGAAGTTGCAGTTGCCGATCACCTTGTAGAGGGCGGCATAAACCGCTTCGAGCTGCAGGTCGGTCGGGCGTATGTCCCAGCGCCAGAACGAGCCGTAGGTGTTGGTGTTGCCTTCGACGGCATAGACCAGGTCGGCCTGGATGTCGGGCAGCAGGGTGAGGTAGCCGCTGTAAAGCGCGTTGCTCTTGAGCGAGGCGTAGATGCCGGTGAGCGTCTGCTCGGCGTCGGCGAAGGTGCGCATGGCCTCCTTCTCCGGGATGGACGAACCGGGGTACTTGTCCAGGCACGAGGTGGCGCCGACAAGTATCGCGAGGGCCGAAAGATAGAATTTTATATTGCGTAACATGTTCATAGTCCCTGATTAGAATGTTAAGTCGAGTCCGAAGGTGAATTGGCGTGCCATCGGGTACTGTGCCTGGTACATATTGCTCGACCCTTCGGGATCGAGGCCCGTGAATTTGGTGAAGGTGAAGAGGTTCTGGGCCTGGGCGTAGATCTTCACACCGCTGATGAAGCGTGTCTTGCGCAGCCACTCCTGCGGGAAGGAATAACTCAGCATGAGGTTTTTCAGGCGCAGGAACGAAGCGTCCTCCAGCAGGCGGTCGTCGAACTCGGTGTAGACGCCGTGGCGCGGGATGTCGGTGATGTCGCCGGGTTTCTTCCAGCGGTTGAGCAGGCGCTTGGACTGGTTGTAGGAGGCGAATCGGCCGTTCGACTCGTCGAAATAACGGTCGTTGTTGATCATCCAGCGGTCGGCGACCCAGCTGAACTGTGCCGACAGCGAAAGTCCCTTCCAGGCCAGCGTCGTGCCGAAGCCGCCCTGCCAGGGCGCCACGTAGCTCTTGCCGACCATGACCTTGTCCTCGTCGCGGAGCTCGGTGGTCAGCTCGCCCTCCTTGGTGTACCACAGCGCGTCGCCGTTGGCGGGGTTGACGCCTGCGAACCGGTTGAGGTAGAACTCGCCGAAGGAGTGCCCCACGACCAGTTTGGTGTTGGTGCTCGAAAGCTCGTATTCGCTGACCCCGCTGTAGAGCTTGGTCATCTTGTTCCTGTTGTAGGAGACGTTGGCGTTCACGCTCCACACGAAATCCTTGTGCTGGATGACGTCGGCGGCCAGGCTCACCTCGACGCCGCGGTTGGTCATGTCGCCCACGTTGTCCCAGCGGAAGCCGAAGCCGTTGGAGGTGGTGTAGGAAACGGGAACCTCCATGAGCATGGCGCTGTTCTTCTTGTGGTAGAGTTCGACGTCCACGTTCAGGCGGTTCCAGAAGCCCAGGTGCACGGCCAGGTTGGTGATCCACAGCTTCTCCCACTGCAGGTCTTCGTTGCCCGGCTGCGAGGGGGCGATGCCGGCGTCGCCGTAGTAGTTCAGGCCGCCGCTCACGAGCGCCATGTGTTCGTAGTTGGGGATCGACGAGTTACCCGAGGTACCCGTGCTGAAGGCGATCTGCGCGTTGGTGAGCCAGCGGCGCGAGTTCTCCATGAATTTCTCGTTGCGCAGGTTCCACATCATGCCCACCGAGCCGAACGCAGCCCAGCGTCCCGAGGTGCCGAAGCGCGAGGAGCCGTCGGTGCGGACGGAGAAGTCGACGTAGTAACGGTCGGCGTAGTTGTATTCGCCGCGCGCGAAGAACGACAGGAAGGCGTAGTTGTCGTCGGTGACGTCGCTCCACGACGTGGCACGCGTTCCCGACGAGATGTTGACCAGCTTGTCGTTGTTCTGGCCGCGGGTCGCCAGCGTGAATTCCTCGTAGCTGTAATCGACGCCCTCCTGGCCCAACAGGAAGTTGAACGAGTGCCCGCCGTCGAGCGAGAAGCGGTAGTTGATCGTGTTGGTGACCGAAAGGCTCATGCCGTCGGTCGAGTAGCGCTGCGCCGTGCCCGAGCCCAGGTTGGGCGGGTAGTTGGGGTAGGAGGCGCCGAAGCCCGTCGTGTGCGAATAGTCCACGCCGAACTGCGACCGGATGGTGAGCCCCTCGATGGGGGTGGCCTCGGCGAAGAGCGTCGAGATCACCTTGTATTTCTTATAGGAGATCTTGTTGTTGGCCAGCCATTCGAGCGGGTTCTGGCCCTCGCCCTTCCAGGTGCCGTCCTTGATCGAGGCCAGCGAGCCGTCGGGACGGTGGGGATTCCAGTACGGCATCATGAAACGTGCGGCCGAGATGGGGGTCACGAGCGTATATTGGCCCGATTCGGCGCGTTCGATGGTCTGGTAGTTCATCATCGTGTTGGTGCCGAGCTTGAGCCATTTGGCGGCCTGCTGCTCGACGTTGGCGCGGAGCGAGAAACGCTCGAAGGCCGAACCTACGGCGATGCCCTCCTGGTTGTAGTAGCCGCCCGAGACGTAGTAATTGGTCTTGTCGGTGGCCCCCGAAACCGAAAGTTCGTAGTTCTGGAGCAGGGCGGCATCGTTGAACACCTCGTCGAGCCAGTTGACGTTGGTCTTGCCCAGGACGTTGTAGTTCTTGCCGTCGGTGAACCCGATCTCCTTCTCGTACTGGATGCGTTCGCCGGTGTCCATCAGATCCCAGTTGCCGTAGGCGATCTGCGAGAAACCGAGCTGCATACGGTAGTTGATCTTCGCCCGCTCGGCCATGCGCCCGCGCTTGGTCGTGATGACGATCACGCCGTTGGCCGCGCGCGCACCATATATAGAGGTGGAGGAGGCGTCCTTGAGCACCGAGATGCTCTCGATGTCGGCCGGGTTGATGGTGTTGAAGTCGGAACTGGCGATGGCGACGCCGTCGAGGATGTAGAGCGGCGAGGTGCCCGAGTTGATCGAGTTCATGCCTCGGATCATCATCGTTGCCGACGTGCTCGGCTCACCCGAATTGGAAAGTACCGTCAGGCCGGGAACCTGTCCCTGGATGGCCTGGTCGAACGCCGCCGTAGGGGTGTTCTCGACCTTTTCGGCCTTGACGGTCGATACCGACCCGGCGATGGTGCCCTTCTTGCGGACACCGTAGGCGATGACCACCACGTCGTCGAGCGCCTGTGCCTCGCTCTCGAGGGAGACGTTGTAGGTCAGCGAGGCGCTGCCGCCCGGAACCGTGAAGGTGGCGGGCTTGTAGCCGATGTACTGGAAGGTGAGTGTCGTCCCTGCGGCGACGCTGATCGAGTAGCTTCCGTCCGCAAGGGTGCTCACCCCGCTGGCGGCCCCGGAAATCACGTTGACCCCGATGAGGGGTTGCTTGTCATCCGCCGAGGTGACGATGCCTCTGACGGTCACATTTCCCCCCCCCTGCGCTACGGCTATCGCCGGCAGGGCACATAGGAAAAATGCAAGAATGTTGAGTAGGAGTTTCGTTTTTTGCATAAGTAAATGATACTTTCTTACGCAACAAAGAAAAATAATTAAAACGAATTTGCCAAATGTTCAAAATAGATGAAATGTAAGCAGGAGTGTTCGGAAAGGGTCTTTTTGGCCCTCTTTTTCGGATGAAAACAGGTGTTATAAGGCTAAATATAAATAACTTAACATTTTATTTTAACCCGGCGAACCATTGTTGAATGCGGGTTAAAATATTTTTATAAAAATGAAAATAAAATTCAATGTGTTTTGAATATTTTGGGATTTCGGGCCAAAATATATCCTCCGGTGCGGCTTGATGCGCAGTGGGTTTCCGGTTGCGGGTGCTTCGGGGATGCCTTGTTTTTGATATTATTTAATATATGCCGGCCCGCGGGGCGGGTTTTTGAAAAAATATAAAAAATATAAAAATATTTTTCGCCGGAAGGGATAAGCTCCCCCGAAACCCCGGGGAGATAACAATTTTCCGGCCGCCGCCAAAGTGCGGAAGAAATGCGCGAAGCCCCGTAAAGTGTTCTCAAAGGGGATTTTATGGGGAGTGATTAGGCTGAAACAGGAAATAAGGTAAAGGATGTGTGGTTTTTTGGTATGTTGCACTTACAGATTGTAAGCAATATGGTGAGATTTCATTTTAATACATAACATTGGCTCGTGTTTGCTCCGGAGGGTCGCTGCCTTGGCCGGTGGCGGGTCGCTGCCCCGGTTTGCCCAAGTGAGCCGTTGTGCCGGTGCGTCACGGCCTTGGTCTGTTCCGGCAGCTCGCAGTCTTGGTTTGCCCCGATGCATCGCTGCCTTGGGCTGCCCGCGGTGCGTCACGGCTTTGGCCTGCCCCGGCGGGTTGCTGCCTTGGCCTGCCCCGGTGCATCGCTGCCTTGGGCTGCCCGCGGTGCGTCACGGCCTTGGTCTGTTCCGGCAGCTCGCAGTCTTGGTTTGCTCCGGTGCATCGCTGCCTTGGGCTGCCCGCGGTGCGTCACGGCTTTGGCCTGTCCCGGCGGGTTGCTGCTTTGGCCGGCCCCGGCGGGTCACTGCCCCTTTTCGCCCCGGAAGCGGGCGCGGTACTGGCTGGGGCTGAGCCGCTCGCGGAGGCGGAAAAAGAGCGAGAAGGCGCTCACGCTTTCGAAGCCGAGCGCATAGGCTATTTCCGAGATGCTGTGGGCTGTCGTCGCGAGCAGTTCCCGGGCCTTGTTGAGCCGCATCGTGTGCTGGTATTGCGCCGGCGCCATCCCCACGTATTCGCGGAAGACGCGGCGGAACCACGTGTAGCCCATGCCCACTTCGCGGGCGATCTGTTCGGGCGAGCGGTTGCGGCCGAAGTCTGTGCGCATGATGGCTTTCGCGCGGTTGATCTTTTCGACGACGGGGTTGTCGGAGTAGAGCAGGTTGCTGTGCTTGAAGAGCACCGACCCCAGGATGTGGAGCACGATGCTCGAAATGAGCGGCTGGAATCCCACGCGCTCCTCCTCGACCGTGCCGATGATCTCGCGGTAGCACCGCTCGATGCCGCCGCTGCACCCGATCCGCAGCAGGGGGCGCCGGCGGCAGAGGAACCCCTGCTGCTCCAGCCTGTCGATATTGGCGCCGCGGAAGCCGACCCACCACTCCGTCCATCCGGTGCCGGGGTCGGGCGAATAGGAGTGCCATTCGTTGGGGAAGAGCAGGAGCATGGTGCCCGCCTCGACCGTCTGCGACGGGCAGGATGCCGACTCGAAGCGCCCCCGCCCGGCGGTGATGTAGACCAGCTGGTACTCGTCGAGCGTGCGGCCGCTGCCTTTGTAAAACAGGTAGTGCTCGGGGTGTTCCGAGACGGGGTAGGGCGTCCCCGGCGGGACGTGCTGGTGCCCGGCCGTGGTGCAGACGATGCCCCACTGCTCGTCGCGCGGGGAGACTGGCAGGTAGTGAAGGATGCTCAGCGGCCGGTCGTCCATAGTGTCAAATCTATATATAGTTTGTCAAAACCATCAACAAAGGTAGGGAAAAGATTGTATAGTTTTGCATCAGTAACCTAAAACTTTCCGTGATGAACCGTTATTTCGTCGGTGTCGATCTCGGTGCCACGAGCGGCCGTGTCATTCTCGCCACGCTCTGTGGCGACGGCATCGCCCTCGAAGTTTTGCACCGCTTCCCGAACCGCCTGCTCGCACTCGGCGGCAAATTCTATTGGAACATCTACTCCCTCTACGAAGAGATCCTGCACGGCCTGACGCTGGCCGGGCAGCGAAGGATTCCGGTCGATTCGATCGGTATCGACACGTGGGGCGTCGACATGGCCTGCGTGGCGGCCGACGGTACGCTGGCCGGGCTTCCGAGGGCTTACCGCGACCCCTATACCAACGGGGTTCCCGAGGAGTTCTTCCGGAAAATACCCCGGCAGGAAGTGTACCGCCGCACAGGTATCCAGATCATGAATTTCAATTCGCTCTTCCAGCTCCGTGCCGCACGCGGGGAGGGGATGTCGGCGCTGGAAAATGCCGCGTCGGTGCTTTTCATGCCCGACGCGCTGTCGTACCTGCTCACCGGCGAGAAGGTATGCGAGTATACGATCCTCTCGACGTCGCAGTTCATGGATCCCCGTACGCGGGAGATCGACGGCCTGCTGCTGCGCGAGGCGGGTGTCGATCCCGCGCTTTTCCCGCGGGTGGTGATGCCCGGCCGGAGGATCGGGGCGCTCTGCGACGCCGTAGCCCGGCAGACCGGGCTGGGGGCGGTGCCCGTGGTGGCCGTCGCGGGGCACGATACGGCTTCGGCCGTGGCGGCCGTACCCGCCCGGAACGGGCGCTTCGCCTACCTCTCGTCGGGGACGTGGTCGCTGATGGGCATCGAGGTGCGGGAGCCGATCATTACGGAGGAGTCCTATGCGATGAACTTCACCAACGAGGGCGGCGTGGACGGCACGGTGCGTTTCCTGAAGAACATCACCGGCATGTGGCTGCTCGAACAGTGCCGCGCGGTGTGGAGCCGCCAGGGCAGGGAGTATAGCTATGAAGAGATCGTGCGCATGACCGAGGGCGCTGCCCCGTCGCCGGGGGTCATCGACCCCGATGCCGCGGAGTTCGCCGCGCCGACCGACATGCCGCAGGCGATCCGCGCGTGGTGCGCGGCGCACGGCGTCCCCGTCCCGGCGGACGATGCGGCGCTGATGCGGCTGATATTCGACTCGCTGGCCGCGAAATACGCCGAGGTGCTCGGTAAATTGCGGCGGCTGGCGCCGTTCGAAATCGAATGCCTGCACGTCATCGGCGGCGGCGCACAGAACGACCTGCTGAACCGGATGACGGCCGACGCTGTCGGCATCCCCGTCGTGGCGGGCCCTGCCGAAGCCACGGCGCTGGGCAACATCATGGTGCAGGCGCGTGCCGCGGGCGTGGTCTCTTCGCTCGCCGAAATGCGGCGCTACATCGGCCGCTCGATCGAAACGAAAACATATCAACCGAAAAAATAAAACTGTCATTCTTATGAAAACGGAACTTATCGAAAAGGCATACGCCATCGCGCGGGAACGCTATGCGGGGATCGGCGTAGACACCGAAAAGGCGCTCGCGGCGCTTCAGAACATCTCGCTCTCGCTCCACTGCTGGCAGGCGGACGACGTGACGGGCTTCGAAAACCGGGGCGGCGACCTCACGGGCGGCATCCAGGCCACGGGCAACTACCCGGGCAAAGCCCGCAACATCGAGGAGCTGCGTGCCGACATCCTCAAGGCCAAGTCGTTCATCCCCGGTACGCACCGCCTGAACCTGCACGAGATCTACGGCGAGTTCGGCGGCGAGACGGTCGACCGCGACCAGGTGGAGCCCCGGCATTTCCAGGGCTGGATCGAGTGGGCGAAAGAGCACGGCATGAAGCTCGACTTCAACTCGACGTCGTTCTCGCACCCCAAGAGCGGCGATCTCTCGCTGGCCAATCCCGACCCCGGAATCCGGGACTTCTGGGTGGAACACACCAAGCGCTGCCGCGCCATTGCCGAAGAGATGGGCAAGGCGCAGGGCGACCCCTCGATCATGAACCTCTGGGTGCACGACGGCTCGAAAGACCTTACGGTGAACCGCATGCTCTACCGCGAGCTGCTGCGCGACTCGCTCGACCGCATCTTCGAGACCGAATACGACCACATGAAGGACTGCATCGAGTCGAAGGTGTTCGGCATCGGGCTGGAGAGCTATACCGTCGGGAGCAACGACTTCTACATCGGCTACGGAGCCAGCCGCGGCAAGATCGTGACCCTCGACACGGGGCATTTCCACCCTACGGAGATCGTGGCCGACAAGATTTCGTCGCTGCTGCTGTTCATCCCCGAGGTGATGCTGCACGTGTCGCGCCCGGTGCGCTGGGATTCCGACCACGTGACGATCATGAACGACGATACGCTGGAACTGTGCAAGGAGATCGTACGCTGCGATGCGCTCGACCGCGTTCATATCGGGCTGGATTATTTCGATGCCTCGATCAACCGCATCGGCGCCTATGTCATCGGTTCGCGCGCCACGCAGAAGTGCCTGATGCAGGCGTTGCTCGAACCGCTCGCGCAGCTTCGCCGGTACGAGGCTGCCGGACAGGGCTTCGAGCGCCTGGCGCTACTCGAAGAGTCGAAGTCGCTGCCCTGGAACGCCGTATGGGACATGTTCTGCCTGCGCAACGACGTGCCCGTGGGCGAGGAGTTCATCGCCGGGATCCAGCAGTACGAAAGGGAAGTAACCTCCAAACGTTAAGGCCATGTACCGCATCGTATTGAACGAGACGTCGTACTACGGCGCAGGGTGCCGCTCGGTGATCGCCGACGAGATCCGCAAGCGGGGCTTTAAAAAGGTGCTGCTCGTAACGGACAAAGACCTCATCCGGTTCGGCGTGGCCGCGAAGATCGAGGAGGTGCTCCGCGGGGCGGACATTCCCTATGAGATTTACAGTCAGATCAAGGCCAACCCCACGATCCGCAACGTGCAGCAGGGCGTCGAGGCGTTCAAGGCTTCGGGCGCCGACTGCATGGTGGCGCTGGGCGGCGGTTCGTCGATCGACACGGCCAAGGCCGTGGGCATCATCGTCAACAACCCCGAGTTCGCCGACGTGCGCTCGTTGGAGGACGTGGCCGACACCAAGCACCGCGCCGTGCCGACCTTCGCCGTGCCGACGACCGCGGGGACGGCGGCCGAGGTGACGATCAACTATGTCATCACCGACGAGGAGAACCGCAAGAAGATGGTCTGCGTCGATCCCAACGACATCCCGATGTGCGCGGTGATCGACTGCGAACTGATGATGTCGATGCCCCGGGGGCTGACGGCCGCTACGGGCATGGACGCCCTGACGCACGCCATCGAAGGGTATATCACGCCCGGGGCGTGGACGATGAGCGACATGTTCGAGCTGAAGGCCATCGAGCTGGTCGCCGCGCACTTGCGGAATGCCGTCGAGGACGGCAGCGACCCCGTCGCCCGCAACGGCATGGCCGAGGCGCAGTACATCGCGGGCATGGGTTTCTCGAACGTCGGGCTGGGCATCGTGCACTCGATGGCGCACCCCCTGGGGGCGTTCTACGACACGCCGCACGGCGTGGCGAACGCACTGCTGCTGCCCTATGTGATGGAATACAATGCCGAGTCGCCCTCGCGCGCCAAATACCTCGACATCGCGCGGGCGATGGGCGTCGATACCGCGGGCATGAGCGTCGACGAGGGCGTGGCCGCGGCTGTCAGGGCCGTGCGCGACCTGTCGTTGAGCATCCGCATCCCGCAGCGCCTGCACGAGATCGGCGTGAGGGAGGAGGACATCCCCGCGCTGGCCGTGGCGGCGTTCAACGACGTCTGCACGGGCGGCAACCCGCGTCCGACCTCGGTCGGGGATATCGAAAAACTATACCGTACCGCGTTCTAAAACAAAGGCCATGAATACGCTTCTCGGACTTCTGATCATCGCCGTCGGCAGCTTTTGCCAGTCGAGCTCCTATGTACCCATCAAAAAGGTGAAGGAGTGGTCGTGGGAGAGCTTCTGGCTGGTACAGGGCATCTTCGCATGGCTGGTGTTCCCGCTGCTGGGGGCACTGCTGGCGGTTCCCGCGGGCAGCTCGCTCGGGGAAATCCTCTCGACCGACCCCTCCGCCGCCTTCAAGGCCGCCGGCTACGGCGTGCTGTGGGGTGTGGGCGGCCTGACGTTCGGGCTGTCGATGCGCTACCTCGGGGTGGCGCTCGGGCAGTCGATCGCCCTGGGCACCTGCGCCGGGTTCGGCACCCTCTTCCCCGCCATCTTCGCGGGCGAAAACCTCTTTGCGGGCAAGGGCTTGGTACTGCTGTTGGGCGTCTCGGTTACGCTGGCGGGCATCGCCGTGATCGGCTATGCAGGGTCGCTGCGCTCGCAGAACATGACCGAGGAGGAGAAGCGTGCTGCCGTCAAGGACTTCGCCCTCACCAAGGGGCTGGCCGTGGCGCTGCTGGCGGGTGTGATGAGCGCCTGCTTCAACCTCGGGCTGGAGGCCGGGCGGCCGTTGCAGGTCGAGGGCGGTAACGTACTGTTCCGTACCCTGCCCGCCACGTTGATGGTGACGCTCGGAGGCTTCGTGACCAACGCCGCCTACTGCCTGTGGCAGAATGCGCGCAACCGCACGTTCGGCGACTACGGCAAGGCATCGCTCTATGCCAACAACCTGTTGTTCTGCGCACTGGCCGGCGCACTGTGGTACTCGCAGTTCTTCGGGTTCGGCATCGGGCAGACCTTCTTCGAGCCCGGGTCGGTCGTGGCGGCCTTCGCTTGGTGCATCCTCATGGCGCTCAACGTCACCTTCTCCAACGTGTGGGGCATTATCCTGCGCGAGTGGCGCGGGGCGTCGGCCAAGACCGTGGGCGTATTGGTCTGCGGCCTGGCAATCCTGATTTTCTCACTCGTATTTCCTAATTTGTTCTGACGATGAAATCCATACTCGAAAACCGCCCGGCGCTGGCCGCCGAGGTGGACAAAGTGGCCGAGGTGGCCGGTTACCTCTGGCAGAAGGGGTGGGCCGAGCGTAACGGCGGCAACATCACGGTCAATATCACGGAGCATGTCGACGACGCGATCCGCGCGATGGCGCCGGTTAGCGGGCGTTTACCGATCGGCACCACGCTGCCCCGCCTCAAGGGGTGTTACTTCTTCTGCAAGGGCACCAACAAGCGCATGCGCGACCTGGCGCGCCGCCCGATGGAAAACGGCTCGGTGATCCGCATCCTCGACGACTGTGCGTCGTACGAAATCATCGCCGACAGGGCGGTGAAACCCACTTCGGAGCTGGCGTCGCACCTCTCGATGCACAACCAGATGATCGCCTCGGGCAACGGCTACAAGGCGGCGCTGCACACCCATCCCATCGACCTGATCGCCATGACGCACAACCCTGCGTTTCTCGAAAAGGACGTCTTGACCAACCTCCTGTGGAGCATGATTCCCGAGACGCGGGCCTTCTGCCCCAAGGGGCTGGGAATCGTCCCCTATAAGATGCCCTCGTCGGTCGAACTGGCCGAAGCTACCATCGCGCAGCTGCGCGAGTACGACGTGGTGATGTGGGAGAAACACGGTGTATGTGCCGTAGGGCCCGACATCTTCGAGGCGTTCGACCAGGTCGACGTGCTCTCGAAATCGGCGCAGATCTACCTCACGGCCCGTTCGATGGGCTTCGAGCCCGCCGGGACGACGCAGGAGCAGATGGATGAATTGAAACGGGCGTTCAACCTGTAAGGCGGTTTGTGCCGCGCTGTCCGGGATACTTCCGGAATCCCGGATGCGCCGTTGCGTGCGGATGGCCGCAGGGGACTCGTATGTGATTGTTAACTGTCGATTTATGCGTGACATGAAGGGACGTATATTTTATGCCGTATTATCGGCCGGCCTCATGGCCTTCCTCGGGGAGGCATGCTGCCGCGATGTCGTTCGGGTAGTGAATCCGAGGTGCGAAATGCAGGTGAATCCCGTAGGGCTTTCGGCTGCCGCTCCGCACCTGAGTTGGGAACTCATTTCCGGCGAGAGGGGCGTGGAACAGCGATTTTACCGCATTCTGGTGGCCTCGTCCGAAGAGAACTTGGACGCAAACCGGGGGGATAAATGGGATTCGGGCTGGGTGAGGTCGGACGAGTCGGTATATATCCCGTACGGCGGGGCGCCGCTCCGAAGCCGGGAGACCTGCTTCTGGAAGGTTCGGGTAAAGACCGGCAAAGGGTGCTCGGCCTGGTCGCAGCCTGCGGCGTGGACGATGGGATTTATGGATGCTTCGGCCTGGGAAGCCCGGTGGATCGGCCTCGACAGGTGTTTCGAAGGGGAGCGCACGGAGGGGCATACCCGCCTGGCGGCGCGTTATTTCCGAAAGGAATTCGACGCACCGGGCGAAGTGCGCCGGGCGGTGCTGTACATCTCGGGACTGGGGCTTTACGAAGCGTATATCAACGGGAAGCGTATCGGCACGCAGGTGCTGGCACAGGCGCCTACCGATTACGACAAGTCGGTGTTTTACAACGTGTTCGATGTTACAGAAACCATCTGTCCGGGCGAAAACGCGCTCGGTGTGGTGCTGGGGAACGGGCGTTATGTCTCCCCGCGCAATCCGGGGATGCGCCATTTCGGATTTCCGAAGATGTTTTTGCAGCTGGAGCTGGAATATGCCGACGGCACGTGCCGCAAGGTCATCAGCGACGATTCGTGGCGTGCGACGGCCGCAGGGCCGATCCGCGCGAACAACGAATTCGACGGTGAAGAGTACGATGCCCGCATGGAGATGCCGGGGTGGAACGAATCCGGCTATGCGGACGAGGCATGGCTGCAAGCCGAAACGGTGGCTGCCCCCGGCGGAAAACTCACCGTGCAGACCAACCCGATGATTGAAATCATGGATACCGTGCGCCCCGTTGCTATCGCCCGGATCGCTCCCGGCGTCCATATCCTGGACATGGGGCAGAACATGGTCGGCTGGCTGTCGATGCGCGTGCAGGGAAAACGCGGACAAACCGTGCGGCTCCGTTTTGCCGAGACGCTCAAACCCGACGGGTCGTTATATATGGACAACCTCCGGGAAGCGGAGGTTACCGACACCTATACGATTGCGGACGAACGGGAGCATCTGTGGGAACCCGCTTTCACCTACCACGGGTTCCGCTATGTCGAAATCACCGGGTATCCCGGAACGCCGTCGCTTTCGGATTTCGAAGGCCGGGTGGTTTACGACAGGATGGCTACGACCGGCAGTTTTACGACCTCGGATACGACGATCAACCGGGTCTACCGGAACGCTTACCGGGGTATTCGCTCGAATTACCGCGGCATGCCGACCGATTGCCCCCAGCGTGACGAGCGCCAGGGCTGGCTGGGCGACCGGACGGCAGGAGCGCTCGGTGAAAGTTATATCTTCGACAATGGCCTGCTCTATGCCAAGTGGCTGCAGGACATCGAGGATACGCAACGCGGGGACGGTGCGCTCTCGGACGTCGCGCCCAATTACTGGCCGGTCTACAACGACGACGTCACGTGGCCCAGTGCCTATATCGTCATTGCGCAGATGCTCTACGAACGGTTCGGGAACCTGCAGCCCATCGTAAAACATTACGACTCGATGAAAAAATGGCTCGATCATGTGCGCGATAATTACATGGTCGACTATATCGTGACGCGCGACTATTACGGGGACTGGTGCATGCCGCCCGAGTTGCCGGAGTTGATCCATTCGCAGGATCCGGCGCGGAAGACCAATGGCGCACTGTTGAGCACCTCCACCTATTATTATCTCATAGGAATTATGGCCCGATTCGCCGGGCTTACCGGAAACACCGACGACATCGCCTATTTCGAGGGGCAGGCCATCGCTATCCGGGAGGCTTACAACCGGAAGTTCTTTAACCCGGCGACCGGGAGTTACAGCAACAATACGGTCACGGCGAACCTGCTTTCGCTGGTTTACGGCCTGGTACCCAAAGGGTACGAGGAGATGGTGTTCCGGCATATCGTCGACAAAACGATGGTCGATTTCGACGGCCATGTGAGCACGGGACTGGTGGGAATCCGCCACCTGATGCAGGGGCTGACCCGCCACGGGCGTGCCGACATCGCCCTGCGGCTGGCGACCAACCGCGACTACCCGAGCTGGGGCTATATGGTCGAGAAGGGAGCGACTACGATCTGGGAGCTGTGGAACGGTGACACGGCCGACCCCGCGATGAATTCGGGCAACCACGTCATGTTGCTGGGCGACCTGATTGCCTGGTGTTACGAAGACCTGGCGGGCATCCGCAATGCCGACGGGGCAGTGGCTTTCCGCCGGATCGTCCTGAAACCCTCCCCGGTCGAGGGGCTCGACTTCGTCGACGCTTCGTATCGTTCGGTGCGCGGCGTTATCGGGAGCAGTTGGGCGAAGACGGCGGACGCCTTCACGTGGAAGGTGGTGATTCCGGCCAATGCCTCGGCTGTCGTGTATGTCCCGACCTGCGACCCGTCGTCGGTGCGGGAGGGTGACCGCCCTGCCCGGTCGGCCGAAGGGGTGAAATTTCTCCGGTCGGAGCCCGGCTATGCGGTTTTCGAAGTCGGTTCCGGGGCGTACTGTTTCAATGCCGCCCGGGGACAATGAATTTGTAATAACATTACTTCTCATTTATGAAAAGAACACTCTTGCTGCTTTGTTTTGTGGCTGCTGCGATCGGTGCGCAGGCCGCGGCACCGTGTACGCCCGTGGGGCTGCGGTGCGAACATCTGGAGGCGCCGCTGGGCATCGACGCCCCGGCGCCGCGACTGGGCTGGCGTCTGGACGACAGCCGTTCCGGGGCACTCCAGCGGGCTTACAGGGTCGTCGTGGGGCGGGATTCCGCCGCCGTGGCCGCCGGACGCGGCGACGTGTGGGATTCGGGGCGCACGGATTCGGACGGGACGCTCGTCCGTTACGCTGGGCCGCAGCTCGATCCCTTCACCCGTTATTACTGGGCCGTGACGGTCTGGGACAAGGACTACGCGCGCTCCTCGTCCGGGGTCGCGGCGTTCGAGACCGGCATGATGGGGGTCGGGAACTGGCAGGGATGCTGGATCAGCGACCACCACGACATAAACCATAAGCCCGCGCCCTATTTCCGCAAGGAGTTCTCCGTGGGCAAACGCGTGAAATCGGCCCGCGCCTATGTCGCGGCGGCCGGGTTGTACGAACTCCATATCAACGGGCGCAAGGTCGGCGACCACCGCCTCGACCCGATGTATACGCGCTTCGACCGCCGGAACCTCTACGTCACCTACGACGTGACGCGGCAGTTGCAGGACGGGGCCAATGCCGTGGGCATCCTGTTGGGCAACGGCTGGTACAACCATCAGTCGGGCGCCGTGTGGAACTTCGAGCGGGCGCCGTGGCGCAACCGCCCGGCGTTCTGCTTCGACCTGCGTATCGAATATGCGGACGGGACGCACGAGGTCGTGAAGTCCGACCTCGACTGGCGCACCTCGGGCGGGCCGCTGGTGTTCAACAGCATCTATACTTCGGAGCATTACGACGCGCGGCTCGAGCAGCCGGGTTGGAGCGCCCCCGGGTTCGACGACTCGGCCTGGGGCGGGGTGATGTACCGCGGCGCGCCGTCGCAGAGGGTCACGGCACAGCAGACGGTGCCGATCCGCAACGTCACCCAATACAGGCCGCGCAGCGTGCGCAAGCTCGACGAACGGAGCTACCTCTACGATTTCGGCCAGAACATGGCCGGTGTGACGAAGCTCCGCCTGAGGGGTGAAGCCGGGACGCAGCTGCGGCTCATCCATGCCGAACGCCTGCGCGAAGACGGCCATGCCGACCTGTCGAACATCGACGTCTATTTCCGTCCGACGGACAAGGACGACCTGTTCCAGACCGACGTGGTGACCCTGAGCGGCCGCGACGACGAGTTCATGCCCCGGTTCAACTACAAGGGCTTCCGCTATGTCGAGGTAGTTACCGACCGGCCGGTAGAGCTGTCTGCGGAGAACCTGACGGCCTATGCCATGCACAGCGACGTGACTCCCGTGGGGCATATCGAGACGTCGAACGACCTGGTGGACAAACTTTGGGACGCCACCAACAAGGCCTACCTCTCGAACCTGATGGGTTACCCGACCGACTGCCCCCAGCGCGAGAAGAACGGCTGGACGGGCGACGGCCACCTGGCCATCGAAACGGCGCTGTACAACTACGACGGCATTACGGTCTACGAGAAGTGGCTTGCCGACCACCGCGACGAACAGCAGCCCAACGGTGTGCTGCCCGACATCATCCCCACCGGCGGCTGGGGCTACGGCACGGCCAACGGGCTGGACTGGACGAGTACCATCGCCATCATCCCGTGGAACCTCTACCTCTTCTACGGGGACACGAAGCCGCTGGAGGATTGCTACGAGAATATCAAACGCTATGTCGATTACGTCGACCGCCGCAGCCCGGGGCACCTCTCCTCGTGGGGACGCGGCGACTGGGTGCCCGTCCGCTCGCAGTCGTCGCTGGAGCTGACCTCGTCGGTCTATTTCTACGTCGATGCCACGATCCTCGCCCGTGCTGCCGCCCTGTTCGGCCGGGAGGCCGACCGGAAGCACTACGAGGCACTGGCCGGCAAAATCCGCGGGGCCATCAACGACAAATACCTCGACCGTGCGGCGGGCATCTATGCCAGTGGCACGCAGACCGAGCTGAGCGTTCCGCTGATGTGGGGCGTCGTGCCCGAGGAGATGGTCGCCAAGGTCGCTGGCAACCTCGCCCGCAAGGTCGCCGAAGCCGGGTTCCACCTCGACGTCGGGGTGCTGGGCGCCAAGGCCATCCTCAATGCGCTGAGCGAGAACGGCCATGCCGAAACGGCCTACAAGGTCGCGGTGCAGGACACCTATCCTTCGTGGGGATGGTGGATCGTGAACGGCGCCACCACGCTGCTCGAAAACTGGAACCTCGAAGCCACGCGCGACATCTCGGACAACCACATGATGTTCGGCGAGATCGGCGGGTGGTTCTTCAAGGGGCTGGGCGGCATCAAGCCCGACCCCGAAGCGCCGGGCTTCAAACACATCCTGCTGCGCCCGAATTTCGTCGGCCCCGAGGAATTCGAGGCTTCGCACGACGCCCCCTGCGGGCGGATCGTGTCGGCATGGACGCGCCGGGGCAATACGGTGACCTACCGCGTCCGAATCCCGGCCAACAGTACCGCAACGCTCTACCTGCCGGCCAACGTGGACGGCGGGAAGGTGCATCAGCTGGGTGCCGGAAGCCATACGCTGACGCTCAGGGTGGCCAAATGACCCTTCTGCCTCGGGGCGGACGGCTGCTGCCGCGGGCCGCATTCCCGTGCGGGACGGCTGCCTGCACAGGACGATTTTTACCCATAACCTGAAATATTCCTGCGATGAACAAACTATCGAAACTGATTCTGATGCTGCCGCTGGCCCTCGCTCCGCTGGCGGGGCAGGCCGCCCCGAAGGGCGGCTCCCATGCCGCCCTGGCCGCGGAGTTCGTGGCGCCGCCCGACTCTGTCCAGACCTCGGTTTACTGGTACTGGCTTTCGGGCAATGTCTCGAAGGAGGGCGTGGTGAAAGACCTCGAAGCGATGAAACGGGCGGGGATCAACCGTGCCTTCATCGGCAATATCGGCCTCGGGGAGCTGGCGACGCCCTATGCCCCCGTGAAACTCTTTACGGACGAATGGTGGGAAGTGACCCATGCGGCGCTCAAACGCGCCTCGGAGCTGGGTATCGAGATCGGCATGTTCAACAGCCCCGGCTGGAGCCAGGCCGGAGGGCCGTGGATCGAACCCGGGCAGGCCATGCGTTACCTGGCTTCGGTCAAGGCGCATGTCCGGGGCGGCGGGAAGGTCGAGGTGGAGCTGCCGCGCCCGTCGGCCGATTTCCAGGACGTGCGGGTGGTCGCCTATCCCGCTCCCGCCGTGGGGCGTGCGGCGCTGACGGCGGCTGACACCCGTGTGACGGCTGCCGGCACGGCTGCCGGGGCGCAATGCCTCATAGACGGCGATCCGGCGACGGAGCTCCTCTTCGACGGCAGCCCCGAAGCCGTCATCGACTTGGTGACGGACGCCGACCTGGATCTGCGCAACATCACGGTGTGGCCCGCCCGCCGTCCGATACGTGCCCAGGCCGAATTGCAGGTGAAGGGAGCGGACGGCTACCGGACGGTCGCATCGTTCGGAATCGACCGCTCGAACCCCAATATCGAGGTCGGTTTCGACCCTTACGCCCCGGTTTCGGTCAGCGTGGCGAAGACCACGGGGCGCGAGTTCCGGCTCATAGTCCGCGGCGCGGGGAAGGATACGGGTTTGGGGGAGGTGCTTCTCTCGTCGCTGCCCCGTGTGGAGCGTTATGCGGAGAAGACCTTTGCCAAGATGTTCCAGTCGCCGCTGCCCTACTGGGAGGAGTACCAGTGGCGCGACCAGCCCGTGCTGGACGCGGAGTCGCTGGCGGTCGACCCCGCGGAGGTGGTCGACATAACGGAATGTCTCGACGGCGACCGCCTGGTGTGGGAAGCCCCTGCCGGGGAGTGGGTCGTCATGCGTACCGGGATGCGCCCGACCGGCATCCAGAATTCGCCCGCGGCGCCCGAAGGCACCGGGCTCGAAGTGGACAAGATGACCCCGGCCTACCTGCAGCACCATTTCGACGCCTTTATCGGTGAGATACTCCGCCGCATCCCGGCCGAAGACCGCAGGACGTTCCGCGTGGTGGTGGCCGACAGCTACGAGAAGGGAGGGCAGAACTTTACGGATACCTTCCTGACCGACTTCAGGGAGCGTTACGGCTACGATGCCCTGCCGTTCCTGCCCGTTTACGACGGCGTGGTGGTCGGCAGCCAGGATATCTCCGACCGGTTTCTGTGGGACATGCGGCGCCTGGCGGCCGACAAGCTGGCCTATGCGCATATCGGGGGGCTGCGCGAAATCGCGCACAAATACGGGCTGACGTTGTGGCTGGAGAACTACGGCCACTGGGGTTACCCCGGCGAGTTCCTGCAGTACGGCGGCCAGTCGGACGAGGTCGGGGGCGAATTCTGGGGCGAAGGGTCGCTGGGCGACATCGAGAACCGTGCCGCCTCGTCGTGCGCCCACATCTACGGCAAGCGGAAAGTGTCGGCCGAGTCGTACACCTCGGCCGGGAACGATTTCGGGCGTTATCCGGCGCTGGTGAAGCCGCGCGGCGACAGGTTCTTCTCCGAGGGGATCAACAACACGCTGCTGCACGTCTACATTTCGCAGCCGGGCGACGAACTGCCCGGCATGAATGCCTGGTTCGGAACGGAATTCAACCGCAACAACACGTGGTTCTCGCATATCGACCTCTTCACGGATTACCTCAAGCGTGTCAATTACATGTTGCAGCAGGGGCTCAACGTCGCCGACGTGGCCTATTTCATCGGCGAGGACGCCCCGAAAATGACGGGCGTCACCGACCCGGCGCTGCCCCGAGGGTACCAGTACGATTATATCAACGGCGAGGTGCTGCTGGAATGCGCCACCGTGAAGGACGGCCTGTGGACGCTTCCGCACGGGACGCAATACCGGATACTGGTGTTGCCGAAGCTCAAGACGATGCGCCCCGAACTGCTTGCGAAGCTGCAGGCGCTCGTCCGTGAGGGCGGCGTGCTGCTGGGGCCTGCGCCGCAGCGTTCGCCGAGCCTCGAAGGCTATCCCGATGCCGACGCCCGGGTGCGCCGCATGGCTGCGGAGCTCTGGGGCGGGGTCGACGGCAAGGCCGTGAAGGCCGCCCGCTACGGCAAGGGCGCCGTGCTGGACGGCATGACCATGGAGGAGGCGCTGGCCTATGTGCAGTGCCTGCCCGACTGCGAGGTCGGGGCCGATGTCCCCGTGCTCTTCGGGCACCGCGATGCGGGCGACGAGCAGATTTATTTCCTGACCAACCAGTCGGACGCGCGCATCGCTTTCCCCTGCACGCTGCGTGTGACCGGCTCTGTGCCCGAGGCATGGGATGCCGTGACGGGGGCGATCCGTCCGCTGCCGGAGTTCGAGGATGACGGTCGCAGGACGACGCTGCCGATGGTGTTGGAGCCCAACCAGAGCCTGTTCGTCGTACTGCGCGCGGACGGGGCGGGCGCTGCGCACAGGGACGGGACGGCGAATTTCCCGACCCCGGTGCGGGTCAAGACGCTGGACGGGCCGTGGACACTGACCTTCCAGGAGGGGCGCCGGGGCCCGGCGGAGCCTGTCGTGGCGGACGAACTGAAAGACCTGCGGCTCTCCGACGACGAGTCGGTGCGCTATTTCTCGGGCAGTGTCCGCTATGAGACGACGTTCGACCTCAGGGGAAAGGAGAAATCCGGCCGGCTGTACGTGAACACGGGCCAGGTCGGCGTGATGGCCAAGGTCTATGTCAACGGCAAGTACGCCGGGGGCGTGTGGACGGCGCCGTACAGGGTCGACGTCACGGACTTCGTGCGCAAAGGGAAGAATACCCTCGTCATCGACGTGGTCAATACGTGGGTGAACCGCCTGATCGGCGACAGCAGGCTCCCCGAGGATCAGCGCGGGACATGGACGCTGAACAATCCGTGGCGTCCCGATTCGCAGTTACAGCCTTCGGGGCTGTTCAACCCGGTGGTAATCGAACGGATGATTGCACGATGAGACAGATAGCATTGCTTGCCCTGCTGCTGGCCTTTGCGGCGGCCGTGTACGGGCAGGAGAACATACTGGAGAAGGGGCTGGAAGGCCGGAGCGCCGCGGATGTGATTTCACGCAGGTACGTGACCCCGCTGCGGCTGGTCGCACTGCCCGGCGAGCTGACGGCGGGGGTGGAAAATCCCGAAGCGCTGCTCCGGAATTTCGACGGGCAGCTGACGACCGGGACGCCCGATGTCTGCCGCCTCTCGACCCGCGACGGGCGCTCGGCTTCCGTGCTGCTCGATTTCGGCAAGGAGTTGTGCGGCGGGATCGCGCTCTCGGCGGCGATACGCGCCGACCAGCGGGCGCTGAAGGTGCGGATCCGCCTGGGCGAATCGGTGAGCGAGGCGATGAGCGACGTCGGCGGCGACGCCCCGATGGCCAGCGCCACGAACGAGCATTCGCTGCGCGATTTTACGCTCGGCGTGCCGTGGCTGGGCAATGTCGAGGCCGGGAACTCGGGGTTCCGCTTCGTGCGGATCGACCTGGTGGAGCCCGATGCGGAGCTCAATCTGAAAGCCGTGCGGGCGATCCTCCGTTACCGCGACGTCCCTTATCTGGGGTCGTTCCGCTGCGATGATGAACGGCTGAACCGCATCTGGGAGACGGGGGCCTACACCGTCCACCTCAATATGCAGGAGTACCTCTGGGACGGGGTGAAACGCGACCGCCTGGTGTGGCTCGGGGACATGCACCCCGAGGTGATGACCGTCCAGAGCGTGTTCGGCGGCAATGAGGTCGTGCGCCGGAGCCTCGACCACGTGCGCGACAATACGCCGCTGCCCGGGTGGATGAACTGGATCGCGGCCTACTCGATGTGGTGGGTCATTATCCACCGCGACCTGTATATGTACGAGGGCGATTTGAACTATCTCCGTGAACAGCAGGAATATATGTGCGGCCTGCTGCGGGTGCTGGCGTCGCAGATGGACGGCGACCGCGAGAACCTGCAGGGCGGCCAGCGCCTGCTGGACTGGCCCACGTCCCAGATGCCCGACGTGATCCATGCCGGGTATCAGGCCCTGATGGTGATGGCCATGGAGGCCGGCGCCGAAATCGGCGGCTGGCTCGGCGACAGGCAGATGCAGTCGGAGTGCCGTGGGGCGCTGCGGCGGTTGCGGCGGCACGTGCCCGACCACCTGCGGAACAAGCAGGCGGCGGCGATGCTCGTGCTGGCCGGGCTGGCCGACCCCGGCAAGGTGTGCCGGACGGTGATCGCCCGGGGCGGGGCGGAAGGTTTCTCGACCTTCTACGGATATTACATGCTCGAGGCGCTGGCCGAAGGCGGCCTTTACGACGAGGCCTTGCAGATCATCTCCGATTATTGGGGTGCGATGCTCGACCTGGGGGCCACGACTTTCTGGGAAGACCTCAATTACGCGCATGCGGCCGGTGCGGCGCGTATCGACGAGCCGGTTCCGGCCGGGAAATTCGACATCCATGCCGAGTCGGGCGCCTATTGCTACAAGGGGTTGCGCCACAGCCTTTGCCACGGCTGGGCATCGGGCCCCACTCCCTGGCTTTCGCGGCACGTGCTGGGCATCTTGCCGCTCGAACCGGGCTGCAAGTCCGTGGCGGTGCGCCCCCACCTGGGACACCTGAAGTGGGCCGAGGGGACGTTCCCGACCCCGTGGGGCGTTATCCGGGTGCGCCACGAGCGCGGTGCCGACGGGAAGGTCTCGACGAGCGTCTCGGCACCCGATGGGGTGCGGGTCGTGCGCTGACCCCGGAAAAAATCGTATTACTGTTAACAACCGATGGATATGACAAGGAAACTGATTTTGGCGGCGTGGGCGCTGCTGCTCGCCGCAACTGTCCCTGCACAGCAGAAGGAGGAGTTCAGGTTATGGCCCGAGGCCGGGGAGTATGCCCCGGAGCGGCTCGCTGCCGGATTCGACCGCGACAACGTCCCCTATGTCACGTTGTACCGCCCCGAAGGGAAGAAGCCGGCGCCGGCCGTGGTGGTCTGCCCGGGCGGTGCCTACGGCGGCCTGGCTATCGGCCATGAGGGCTATCAGGTGGCGGAGTGGTTCGCGGCGCGCGGGTTTGCCGCCGTCGTGCTGAAATACACCATGCCCCACGGCAACTACGACCTGCCCCGCCGGGACGTGCAGCAGGCGATCGAGCTGGTGCGTGCGAATGCGGCCGGGTGGGGCGTAGACCCCGCGCGGGTCGGCGTCATCGGCTTTTCGGCCGGGGGACACCTGGCCTCGACGGCTGCGACGCACTTCACCTGCGATGCGAACCGTCCCGATTTCGCCGTCCTGGTCTACCCGGTCATTACGATGGACGAACGTTTTACGCATGCCGGGTCGCGGAGGAACCTGCTGGGCGGAGCACCGGCCGAGGGGCTGGTTGCGGCGTTCAGCAACGAACTGCGCGTGACCAGCGGGACTCCGCCGACGTTCATCGCCTTCAGCGATGACGACGACGGGGTGCCCCCGGTCAACGGCACGTTGTTCTACAATGCGCTCAAAGCCGCCTCGGTGCCGGGCGAGATCCATATTTATCCGACGGGCGGGCACGGCTGGGGCTGGAACGAGACCTTCAAATACAAGGACGAGTTCCGGAACTCGCTCGCGCGCTGGCTCTCCGAGCGGCTGGGCGAGTGACACCGCATCCGTTTCCCCATAAGTGCCGGCAGGCACTAAAATCCCCGTTCGGCAATGCTGCCGAACGGGGATTTTAGTGCGTGGACGCTTCCCGCTTGCGGGACGGGTTTACCGCGCCTTGCCGGCAGCGGGAATCGGGCGGGCTTCGACGCCTTCGCGGGTCATCCTGACCGGGACGATGTGCCCCTCGGCATCGAAATACATGCGGTCGATGCAGGTTTCACGGCTGCTGGCTGCCGTTTCGTCCAGCGGGCGGCGGTGGTAGACGATGTACCATTCGTCCCGCCCCGGAACCTGTATGACGGAGTGGTGCCCGGCACCGCGGGCGATCGCCGGGTCTTGTTCGAGGATCTTGCCGATGCGTTCGAACGGCCCGAAGGGCGAGTCGGCGATGGCGTAGGCGACGCAGTAATCGGGGCCCGTCCAGCCCCCTTCCGACCACATGAAGTAATATTTCCCGCGGTGCCTGAGCATGAACGGCCCCTCGGTGTAATTCGCGGGGGTGACCTCCTTGTAGAGGGTGCCGTCGTCGAAGGGCACGATACGCAGCAGATCCGGCGACAGGCGTACCATGTTGCAGTGCCCCCAGCCGCCGTAGTACATGTAGTAGCTGCCGTCGTCGTCGCGGAAGACGAACTGGTCGATGGGCTGGGCCCCGTTGACGATGCTGTCGATGAGCGGCTTGCCCAGCGCATCGCGGAACGGCCCGGCCGGGGAGTCGGCCACGGCTACGCCGATGCCGCCGGTTTCACCCTCGTGGATGTCGTTGCCGGCGAAGAAAAGGTAATACTTGCCGTTGGCATGGACGGCCGCGGGCGCCCACATGGCGCGTTTCACCCACTTCACCTCGTCGTTGGAGACGATCCGGGGGTGCTTCTGCCAGTGTACGAGGTCTTTCGACGAGAAGGCGTCCATGAAGGTCTGCTCGTCGTAGTCGGCCGAGTAGGTCGGGTAGATCCAGTAGGTGTCGCCGAAGACCACCCCTTCGGGGTCGGCGTACCAGCCCGGGAAGACGGGGTTGCCGCTCCGGGCGGCTGCCGAGGCCGTATTTTGCGCCGCGGCGCAGTATGCCGCAAGGCATGCGAAAAGGAGAGTTACGTATTTCATAAGTTATTCGATTAGGGTCGATTGCGGGCCGAGGTAAGAGCGTTTCATGCCCCCGAAGTCGAGGACGATCTTTTGCAGGACGATGCCCGGGTCGCCGACGCGGATGCGCAGCGTGTGGCGTCCCGGCTTGTCGATGTGGAGCGTCGATTTGTTGACGGCGCAGTTGCGCAGCACGCTTTCGAACCACACCTGCGAGTATTCGACGTGCGACGAGGAGGGGGTGGCCAATGCCCCGTCGTCGATCTGGACGCTGTACTTGGTGTCGGTGTTCGTGTTTTCGCCGATGCGGAAATCGCGGTCGGCGTGGAGCGGGAAGGTCGGCAGCACGTAGGTGTAGACATCGACCGAACCGGCGTCGAAGGCGTAGAAGTCGTATTCGGCGCACGGGACGTCGCGGCTGCGGAAGATCTGGAGCGGGGCGGTCGGGTCGCCCAGCTGCAGCGCGGGGCCTTCGATGCCGAGGTCTTCGACGGCTGTTATTTTGATTCGGTCGTTTTCACGGACGCGGTGGCAGCCTGCGGCGGGGATCGAGACGCAGCCGTTGTTCTCGACGTAGATGCCGCGGAGCTCGGCCCGCGACGGGGCGGTGGGGTTGAAGAGCGATACGAGCACCTTCTCGGACTGTTCACCCGCGCGGAAGACGATCTGGGCCGGCACCGCGTTCCCCGAGGGGGCTTTCTCCCAGTCGATGCCCACCGTGATGCGCTCTTCGTCGGCGGTTTTTCCGGCGGATTTGCTCAGGACGACCCAGGGTTCGGAGGCATGCGCCGTCCAGGCGAGCGTGCCGCCGCCCCGGTTGTATATCTCGACGGGGTAGGTGCGGCGCAGGTAGTTGTCGAACGCAGGCAGGGCGTGGAAGGCCCGGGCGCCCGTGACGTCCTCGCCTGCGACCTGCAATGCCAGCCGGGGAGCGCCTGCGGCATCGTGCGTTGCCAGGTGCGGCAGGTTGAAATAGGCGCTCACGCCGTCGTAGTTCTGGCGCATGGACATCATGTGGTTCCATTTGCCGCCGAGCAGCGAGTTGTACCCCCGGGTGATGACCTGCAGGCTGTCGTAGCAGCGCTGCACCTCGTCGCGCACGGCATTGGTCGCCGCGCGGCCCTGGCGTGCGTACCAGCGGTTGCGCTGGCCGCCGAGCGTCATGCGGTTCATCAGTTCGGCGCCGCGCAGGGGGTAGTAGACCAGCTGGTAGAAAGCCGGGCGGGCTTTGTCGCCGATCTCGTGCAACAGGGCTTCGGCCCGGGCGCCGAGCTGCCGGTAGGCCTCCAGCCGCCGCTGTGCCTCGTCGTAGTTGGTGAACGAGAAATCGGTGTCGGTAAGCTGCTCGCAGTTGTGGTCGAAGCGGTTCCAGTGGTAGCCCCAGCCCATGTATTCGGGTTTGCGGGGGAAGGCCAGCCGCAGGTGTTCGCGGGTCATCGCCTCGAGGCGGTCGTAGTACGCTTCGCCGAAGATGCCGGCCAGCCAGCGTGCCGGGTAGCTCACGACGTTGTCGGCCGTGAAGCGGCCGATGTCCCAGGCCATGTCGAGGAAGAGCGAAACCTGCATCTCCGAGCCTTTCAGGTCGCCGCAGTTCACCAGCCACAGCCGGTCGGCCGTGGTGTCATAGGCCTTGCGCAGCTCTTCGTACATCAGCGACGGGGGCGTCGTGCTGAACCAGAGGTAGCTGTGCGGTACGCCCAGGTAGGAGACATGGTAGTAGACCCCGGAGCGCCCCGTGCGCCGCTGCTCGCGCACGCCGCTCAGACGTTTCATGTAGCCGTAGTTGTCGTCCGGCCAGACGATCGTGATGTCGTCGGGCAGTTCCAGCCCGTTGGAATAGATCTCCAGTACCTCCTTGTAGGGTGTGAACGCCTGCGGGACGGTCTCGACCGGTCGGTCGATGTTCTCGGCGAGGATTCGCCGCTGGTCGAGCAGCGCCTGCTGGAGCATCCGCACCTTTTCGTGCATGGGCAGCGTGGTCGACATGGCGCCGTCGTGCAGGCCGCGCAGCGCCAGCGTATAGACGTTCTCGTAGGGGCTGTTCTCGCGCACGCGCTGCGTGAGCACGCGGTTGATACCCTCCTTGTTCTTGTCGTAGTTCCAGGGCCCCATCGTCTTGGTATCCCATTCGCTGGCGGTGTTCAGCAGCAGCGGTTCGCAGTGGGTCGATCCCATCACGATGGCGAACGTGTCGGCTACGAGCTTGTTTTCGGGGATTTGGTTGAACGAGGTGGAAACGGGGTGCATGGCCGGGGCGAGGTAGTTGGCCTTGAGGCGCAGCAGCAGTTCGCAGACCTTGGCGTAGGTTCTGGGGCCGATGTTGCCGCGCTCGGGCTCGAAGGTCTGCGAGGCCCAGGGCGTCAGACCCCAGTCCTCGTCGTTGAGGAAGATGCCGCGGTAGCGCACCGACGGCGTCTGGGAGTAGGTCGGCGGGGCGTCGACATGGAGCGCCGCATGTTTTTTCACCGGGACGTCGGCCCACCAGTACCAGGGGGATACGCCGATCAGCTCCGAGAGCGTGAAGAGCCCGTAGGCCGCGCCGCGGCGGTCGCTGCCCGCGATGACGAGGGCTTTGCGGATGCCCGGCAGGGGATTGGCGACGGTCTGGATCAGGTAACGCTCCCAGGCGCCTTCGAGTGGGGCGGTGTCGATCTTCCCCGCTTCGGCCAGCCTGCGGATGAGGGCGCTGCCTCCGACCGTCCCGACGATCACCGCCGGGCCTGTTTCCCCGGCCGCGGAGGTCACCCGCGGGTATCGGCCCGTTATGGCCTCCACGTCGGCGGCGAAGAGCTCCGCCGCGCGTTTCACCACCGCGGCGTCGGATGCGTCGTAGAGGATCGCGGCCGTCTGGCGGGGCGAAGCGAGGGTGAAGGCGTATTTGGTTTTCGGGCTTTTTTCGTGTACGGCCACCTGTGCGCGGCCTGCGGATACGGCCACGAGGGCCGACAGCATAAGGATATAGTGTTTCATGGGTGTCGGTTTGCATTGCTAAGGTAGGAATTTCGCCGCAATGCCCGAAATTTTGCGCCGGAAAACAGGGCGCGTGGCAGGATTATGTACTTTTTTGGCAGCATCGGCAGCTGCACGGGGTGCTGGCTGCGGGCCGCGGGCGGGTGCCGGCCCTCTTTTGCGGGTGTCTGGGATCCCGGGATACCGTTTCCTTCCGGTTCTGCCCCTTCCTTCCGGCCCTGCCCTTTTCTTCCGGTTTGTCCCGCCCCGCCCGGTCGCCCATGCCG
>ERZ1027100.101-NODE-101-length-60455-cov-11.234023_pt1 | contig 60455 bp, 59 predicted proteins | sample MGYA00519407_ERZ1027100 | MGnify/ENA primary metagenome ERZ1027100 (study PRJEB26926, sample SAMN06164645) | human gut metagenome | biome: ENVO:00009003; feature: ENVO:2100002; material: ENVO:00002003 | host: Homo sapiens | place: USA | collected 2012 ... | reverse complement strand
GCGCATCGACCCGCAGGGCACGATCCTGGAGGCGGTGCGGGACTAAGGCTGCGAGACGGGGCATACGGGAGAGTCCATGCCCCGGCCCGTATCCTGTAACCCTAAAAATGCATACTATGAAAACGAGCATTCCGATACTTGCGGCCCTGCTTCTGCTGGGTCCCTCTGCGGCCCATGCCGGCCGAGACAAGGCCGTCTCCCTCGGGGAACTTCCCCGCCGTGCCCAGCAGTTTATCCGGGAGCATTTCTCCGCGGAAGAGGTCGCCTATGCCGCGCGGAAGGAGCGCGAGGCTTTCGATGCGAAATACGAGGTGATCTTCGTCGGTGGCATGAAGGTCGAGTTCTACCGCAACGGCACATGGAAAGAGGTGGACTGCCGCGGGCGTTCCATTCCGAAGGGCGTCGTGCCCGTCCCGATCCTGAACAAGGTGCGCGAGCTGTACGGGGATGTGGCCGTGCAGGAGATCGATCACGACCGGCGGGACTTTGAAGTCAGGCTCGCAAACGGCCTGGAGCTCACGTTCGATCTGCGCTACAGGCTTCTGGAGATCGACGATTGACAGGAATAATCCATAGAAATCAAAACTTTAAAACACAACTACTATGAAGAGAATTCTTTTTACAGCCCTCGCGCTCCTTTGGGGTGCGGGTTCGGCCCTCGCCGACGGGCGGGAGCGCATCGTCACGGTGCAGCAGCTTCCCCAGGCGGCGCAGGAGTTCCTCAAACAACATTTCGACTCGCTGACGGTGGCCTATGTGGCGGAGGACGTCAAGCTCTTCGGCTCGGAGTACGAGGTGGTCTACACCGACCGCACGGAGGTGGACTTCAACAAGGACGGACACTGGGAGAGCGTGGAGCGCAAGTACGCTCCCGTACCTGCCGGGATCGTCCCCGACGAGATCGCGGCCTTCGTTGCGGGGAACGACCTTTCGGAGCAGTTCATCCGCAAGATCGACCGCGACCCCTACACCTGGGAGATCGAGCTTTCGGGCGGCCTGGAGATCAAGTTCGACAAACGGTTCAACGTGATCGGCTATGACGATTAAGCCCTCTGCATATCTGAGATGCCGGGCGGGAAAAGGATGGCTGCGCGGCCTCGGGGCGCTTGTCGCTGCCGCGGCGTTGCTTGCCGCCTGGGTCGTGGAGTTCGAGTGCGCCGTATCGCCTCACAAGCTGCCTCTTGCGGCACAGGAGTTCCTTGCCGAGCACTACCCGCAACAGACTCCCGCCCTGGTGGAACGGGCCTACGACGACTTCCGGATCACCTACGAGGTGTTTTTCCATACCGGCGCGCATGTTCGCTTCAGTTGCCGCGGAGCGTTCAGGGCGCTCGACAGCCGGCAGCTGCCCATACCTGCGGCCATCGTTCCCGAAGCCGTCCGCGCCTATGCGGCGAAGCACTACCCGGGAGCCGCTGTGACCAAGCTCGAACACGAGAGGCGCGAGTGGGAGGTGCGGTTGAGCAACGGCATGGAGCTCTCGTTCGACGACCGGGAGTTCTTTCTGACCGGTTACGACGACTGAGCGGAAAAGGGAGTGTGTATTCGAGCACCGGAAAGCAGCAACGATGGCGGACAAAGGATACCTGAAGGCGAATATCACCGCAGAGCGGCTGCAGCAGCATTCACGCTCTGGCGGCCCGGTGCGACACCTGAAATTTAACGATTACGGATTTTTTGACAATAAGGAATAAACGAACCATGACATCGACAAAAATGTTTTTCTCAAGGCTCCGCTCCCTGGCCCCGATGCTTCTGTGCGGCGCCTTTCTTCTCCTTTCTGCGGGCTGCGACGATGAGAAGCAGATCGGCTATGGCAAGCTGCCCGCTGCGGCCCAGGCTTTTATCGAGCACTATTTCCCCGAGTGCCAGGTGGTCTCCGCCGAACGGGAGAAGGACGACGGGGGCAAGGAGTACCAGGTGACGCTGTGCAACGGCACGCAGATCGAGTTCGACGCCCGGGGCGACTGGACCAGCGTGGACTGCAAGTTCTCGCTCCTGCCCGAGGGGATCATCCCCGAGCCCATCCGTGCGGATCTGGCGACCCGCTACCCGGAGGCCGCTGTCCACAAGATCGAGCGGCAGTTGGGTGGCTACGAACTCTCGCTCAGCAACGCGAAGCAGCTGATCTACGCCGCCGACGGCACCTTCGTCCGGGAGGAGATCGACCTGTAACAAACCACCGCCCTGTCCTGTCGCCCCGCACGGAGAGCCTTTACGGCAGCGTGCGGGGCGGCGTAGCGACTAATCGACACGCGATGACACGAGACGCAAGACCCTATATCGAGCTTGAGATGCCTCCTACCGCGGAAACCGCATCCGGGGAAGGCTCCTCCGCCGCGCATGAGCGATACCGCGCGGCCGTCGAGCTCTACGGTTCGAGCGACCTCTGCCTGAAGGAGATCAGCCGGCGTTGCGGCGTGAGCCTCTCGGGACTGAGCGGCCATATCCACCGCCACCACCGCCACCTGATGCTGGCACGCTATAACATTCTGTGCAGCAAGGAGAGGGCGTCGGATATCAAGCTCGGCCAGCTTCGCGGGCAACTGCCCGCCACGCGCACCAAATACCGGGAGGCGATCGAGGCGTGCGACAGCATGGACTACATCGAATACAACGTCTCGCAGATCGCCCGGCGCTTCGGACTGGACGGCACGAACCTCGGCAAGCAACTTCGGGCCCATTACCCCGGTGTGATCGAACGGCGCGAGGAGGTGCGGCAGCGGCTGGGACTGAGCGACAATCAGCAGCGCGGCACGCGGCCATTCTGCAAGGAGCAGTATGCCGGGGCCGTGGAGCTGCTGCGTGCGGACCGCTACATCACGGTGCGGGAGGCCGCCCGGCGCTGCGACGTCCCTCCGGCCGGGCTGGAGCAGCACCTGCTGTTCTACCATAAAGATCTTGTGCGCAAACGCATCGGGATTCGGGAGAAGGCGGTGCGGCAGCAGCGTAAGGGCGAGATAACAGGTCGCGGAACCGCTCCTGCCCCCAGACCGGCGACGGTGGAGAAGTATGCCGAGGCGCTCCGCCTGTACCGCACGACGCCTCTGTCCGCGATGCAGATCGCCGCACGGACGAAGGTGTCGAAAAAGGGCTTTTACCAATACCTCCAGACGTGGCACAAGGATCTGGTCTGCCGGCGCAAAGGAATCCCTTACGAGGAGGGCGCCCCCGTGGACTGGTCGAAAGTGAGGAAATACAACCCCGCGACAAAAGCCAAATACGCCGGGGCCATCGAACGGCTGCGTGCGAGCGGGTTGCCTATGGCAGCCGTCGCCGCGGAGTTCGGGCTCTCGCCGGATGCCTTCCGGCAATATCTGAAAGAGCACGAGCCGGAGCTGCATGCCCGCGTGGGTATGACGCGCACCCCGGAGGGAGGCCTGGCGCTGCGGCGCAGCGCGGAGAAATACGCCGAGGCGATACGCCTTTACGAGACCACGCCCGAGTCCCTGTGGTACATCGCGCAGCGCCTGGGCTTCAGATATACCGACCTGAAGCTCTTCGTGCGCCGCAGCAGGCCGGAGGCCATAGCCCGGCACGAGGCGCTCGTCGCGGCGGCGCACGGCAGTGACGAAAAATGAATTTGCTATTTATCAAACGATTTAATATTCCGTCTGTATGACGTTGTTATCTGTGGATCCGATTCTTTCGGCCGAAGACCATACATTACACTTCCTGTGGCTGATGTTTCTTTTTGCTGTGGCATGCTGTGCCGTCGTGGTGGCGGTTCATGTGTACCGGCACTGGCAGCGCCGGCGCTTGCAGAGCCCCCGCAAGGACTACTACCGGCGTTAAGCGTACGGATTCGGACCTCGGGAACGCCTCGGGGCCTCGACTAATATCGATAGCTGTTATGAATAAATACATGTTGGCCCGTCTGGTCTCCAAAGAGTTGGGTAAGCCCATGTCGGAAGTTCTTCCTGTGGTGGGTACACTGTTCGAACAGATGGCCGCGACGATTCTCGACGGCGAAAAAGTGACCATTGCCTCTCTGGGTACGTTCAGCCTGAAAGAGCGGCCCCAGCACAGACGTTATGATCCCTATCATAAAGTCCCCATTGTGGTTCCGGCGGGCAAGGCCGTGCGCTTCGCCGTTTCGCCCTCGCTGCAGCGGCAGGTGCACGAGCGCTACGATGCGGTCCTTCAGTCCGATGCGGAAGCTGTGGTTTGCGAGCTGTAAACATTCCTTCACGCCGGTTCTATCCTTCCATACAAAACATAACACACGATGCAAGTATGGAAGAGAAGAGTTTGACCTTGGACGCCCAGTCCGAGATCCGCGAGCGCGCCCGGGAACTGAAGGCGGAGCGCAAGCTGCGCAAGGTTTACCCGATGGTGGTCTTCGGGGACGAGGAGTGCGGGGAGAAGGAGTATTACGTGGCCTATATGGGCGAGCCTACCCTCCCGCAGTTCAGCAAGTTCATGGCCGCCTCGAAAAAGGATGAAGTGACGGCCATGCGACAGCTTGCCCGCGACTGCTTTCTGGACGGGGACAAGGAGCTGGTGGATACGGATTCGCTGTTCCTGTTCGGTCTTATGGGGCAGCTCTCCGAGATCATCCAGACGCGGCAGACGACGCTGGTAAACTGATCGAGGGGGCCGTAGTGCGGGACGGGCAGCGGATCCGTCAGCGGATGGCCTACATCCGCCACTACTTCCCCGGTGTGGATCTGGAGCGCATGAGCGACGAGGAGTTCGCCTCGCTTTCGGAAGAGGCCCTTTGGCTGCACGACCAGTTCATGGTCCACAACTCCGCCCGTGCCTTCTTCGCGCCTCCGACCTCAGACTGACCCATGTATCGCTTCGCGCCCCTTTGCGGGGCGCGTTTTTTATGCCCTGTACCGATGTAATCACTCGGCGCTGCGGAGTTCTATTCTTACAGGAATAGAAGCGCTATGTCCGATCAGACTTACAACGTCAGGTATAATATCGAGGTGGAGTCCACCGAGGCCACGCGGCAGTTGGGGAACTTCACGGCCGCCGTGGAGTCGCTCTCGAAGTTCAAGGATATGTCGGGCGCCGTGGAGAACGTCAATCGGGCATTGCGGACCATCGACAAGGCTCTCCGCACGGACAGCTCCGGTAAGGGCCGCCGGTACGAGTATAAGTTCAACCTCGACACGAAAAGCGGCGAGGCGAAGCTCGGCCGCATCCTTGCCACCCTTACGACGATCGAAGCCAAGGCCAAGAGCATCCGGCTGGTCGTGAACCCGGGCAAGGCTTTCGACAGCCGTGCGGTGCAGAAAAACGCGCAGCAGATCATCGAGCATTCGCGTTCGATCTTCAGCAACCTCTCGGGCACGACGCACACGACGCAGATGACGCTCACGCGCTCGATCGGCAAGATCAACTCGGCCCTCTCGCACCTGGAGCGCGCCCGGGAGCTCGACATCCGTACCGACGCCGCGAAGGGACGCCTCGCGGAGATCCTGAGCCTGCTGGGCCAGGTACGCACGGCGGCCGCCGCGGCCATGCCTCTGGGCCGTGCCGCCGCCGCGCCGCGCACGAAGAAGACCGCTGCTGCCGCTACGACGCCCGCCCGTACATTTCTGCTGCCTGCGTCGGTTCAGGAACGGCTTGCCGCCGTGCTGCCTCCTACGCCGACCGCCGGGCCTGCCGCGGCGGACCCTGCGGCGCAGAAGAAGCTCGCCGCCGAGCAGGAGCGGGCCCGGCGGGCGGCGGCCAAGGCCTTGCAGCAGCAGAACGTGGAGGCCGTGCGCGGCGTCATCCGGCAGCGGAACCTCGCGGAGAATCTATCGGGCAGCCGCCAGCGTGCGGCGATCAACCGCCTGCAATACTCGCGGCCGCCATCCCTTCAGCGGGCCCTTCCGTTCGCCTACATGCTCAACGGCTATATGCTCTACAGCACGATGCGCTCGGAGCTTACCGAGGCCGTGGAGTATGCCAATATCATGGAATCCGCACGCTCGATCCTGCGCGTTGCGGACCGTGACCTTGCGACCTTCGAGCATCGCTTCGCGGCCATGGCCGCCAATGTCCGGCAGGTGGGCATCGACACGAAGTTCACGGCCGTCGAGGTGGGTGGCGCCGTGAAGTACCTGGCCATGGCGGGCCAGGGAATCCAGTCCATCAACGAGTCGATACGCCCGATCACGAACCTGGCGCTGATCGGCGACAACCCGCTGGATCAGGTCGCCGACCTTACGACCAACATCATGGCGGGCTACGACATCTCCCCGAAGAGTATGCCCGTGGTCGCGGACATCATCTCCTCGACGATCTCGCGCTCGAACGTCAACATCATCGAGACGGCCGAGGCGTTCAAAATGGCCGCGGGCTACCTGCGCATGGCGGGCATCGACTTCTCGGAGTCCTCGGCAGCCGTCGGCATGCTCGGGAATATGGGCGTCAAGGGCACGATGGCCGGCACGGCGTTGCGGGCCATGGCCACGCGCCTGGCCTACCAGCCCAAGGAGGCGCGCGATATCCTCGATCTGCTGGGAGTACGGTTCACACACGCGGTAGACGTCTACGGCAAGAAGCTGGAGAAGATCCGTCCTTTGGCCGACATCTTCGAGGAGTTGAACAGCAAGGGCGCCACGCTGGGCGACATGCACAAGATCTTCGGCCGTATCGGTGGCAATGCCGCGATGCTGTTCCTTGCGAACTACGAGCAGTTGCGGGAGCTCACGGCCCATAACCGCACCTCGCACGGCATCTCCTCGCAGTTGGGCCTCATCAAGCAGGAGACGACCAAGGGGTTGTGGTACCAGCTCACCTCGACCTTCTCGGAGATGTTCATGCGCGGGTACGAGATCATGGAGCCTCAGATCCAGCGTACGCTCAAGAAACTTACGGCCTCGATCAATACGGAGAAGTTCGCCCGGGGACTGGCCTCGGTCGCTTCGGCCCTGCTGGACCTGTTCGCGCTCTTCGGCAAGGTGGCCTCGTGGGTGGGTAATAATTTCCATTGGCTGGAGCCGGTGCTCTTCACGGGTTTCGCCGCCACGCGTCTGTTCCGCCTGGCGGGCGCCGTCACGAACCTTGCCGTAGCCTTCGGACTATTGGGCAAGCAGAAGGCTGCGGCGTCGGGTCTGGGACTGCTCGCCTCGATCACGGGGCTGGGCGGAAGCGGCGCTCTGGGCCGCATGACCTTCGGCGATAAGCGCAACCTGGTCACGGCCCTTCGTCAGGCGGGGGTTTCGGGCGGCCGCGGGTCGCTGGTCTCGGCCCTGGCGGGTGCGGGTGTGCAGCGCTCGATGACGGGTCTGGGGATGCGTCGTGCCGCCTCGGGGGTCTTCGCCTCGCAGGTGGTCACCGGCCGCGGCATCGTGGGTGCCGGCGCCGCGCTCGGGGCCCTGGGCACGGGAGCCGTCGCAGCGGCCGGAGCTATAGGCGTGCTGGCGGGGGCTTTGGGCTGGGCGGCCTACAAGGCGTGGAAAGTCAAGGAGGCGACGGATGCCGCCTTCGCCGAGCTGCAGCAGGAGCGCAAGTACAACTATCCTTCGGTCGAGGCGCTGTACGAATCCCTGAAGAAAACCTACGAGACGGCCGTGAATGCCAAGGGGGCCGTAGACAAGCTCACCGAGGGCAAAAGTCTTCAGGAGAGCACAGGCCTGAAGATCGGGGCCTGGACGGGCAACTGGTTTCGGGCCCTCTTCAACCACATGCCTTCGGGTGGCAGCGCCTATGGCGGCTACACCTATACTATCCCGGCATACACCTTCGATGACGCCTACCGCGATGACCTTACGCGGGCCATCGTCTACCAGGCGGATAAGGACGGGGCTACGCGTATCAAGAGTGTCTATGCCGAGCTGGGGAAGCTGACCTCGCAGGCCGAGATCCAAGCCTATATCGACGCGCTGCCCGCAGTGCAGGGTTATGACTTTTCGACAGTCGACAAGAGCCTGTACAGCCACTATGACGGGCAGTCGCGGACGTTCCGCAAAGGGCTGAAAAAGATCACCGATCTGCAGGCTGCCGCCACCTGGGAGTACCAGAACCGCATCAACGAGAAGTTCATCCCGGAAGCCCTTGTCGTGGCCCGGGAGTACAAGCGCATCCTGGAGAGCCGCGAGAACGCCCAGGGCGCCATCGCCGAGACGGGCTTCAGCTTCGGTGACTTCGAAAAGCTCGGCTTCCGCTTCAACGACCGTTCGCAGGCTTGGGAGCAGACGCCCCTGGCCAAAGGTGCCACCGAGGAGCAGAAGACCGAGCACCTGAAGAACTTCCGCATCGCCCACGACCGTCTGGTCACGGTGATCTCCACCCTGCGCGACACGTTCCAGAGCGGAGAGATTGCCCAGAACATCTTCAAGCGGGCGGGCATCCCCGTACATCTCTACTCGAACGAGCCGATGAGCCTCGACCAGACGCCGTGGAAGGCTCCGGGCATCTCGGTCACGGGCCTCGACGACGGGGGCTCGGGCGGCAACTACAGCGGCACGGGCCGCCTTTCCTCGGCGGCGCCCAAACAGGTGAATGTCACGATCACTAATCTTCTGAGCATCGAGACCGTGGAGCTGCTGCGCAGCTCGGAGGGCAGCCTGCCCGAGATCCGGGAGCTCAAGGAGCAGATGGCCCAGGCGCTTATCGACGTGGTGCATGACTTCGACGCCAGTTGGCACGGTGCGTAACGCGACACACGAATTATGAGCAGACTGTTGAGTATCGGCATTTCGACCCTTCTTTCGGGCGGCATCCTGGGGCACGGCACCCTGGGCGGTTACATCTCGGATGCGGCGCGCCGGGCGCTGGGCATGGGCCTGGCGCACTTCAAGGCGGGCTCGGTGCACTACCTGGGTAAGGACGTGGACCTGTTGGGGCGCGGCATCGTGCAGACGGTGCATCAGGCGGCCTACGGGGCCCTGCGGTCTTATCCCCGTTATCTGAAATACTGGGAGCAGCAGGTGCGCGACAAGTACCTGCAGGAGCACTCCCAGACGAGCCTGGCCAATAAGACGGGCCAGTATTACCGGCTTATCGAGAACCAGCAGGCCGTGGCGCGGCAGAAGAACTACACGGACTCGATCGTGGGCAACGTCGTGGCGGACTACCTCTTCCTGTCGGCCGCTGTCACGGAGAAGACGGGCGGCGAGGCGGGACCCCGCGTGGAGTTCGTGGACCTCGGGCCGCGGGTGCAGGTGTCGAGCAAGAACAACATCGTGCTGACGCCCGTGCAGGGGCGCGACTACACGCGCAAGGAGTTCATCTCGGGCGGCGACTACGAGATCTCGGTCGAGGGCAGGATCACCAGCAAGTATCCGGACGTCTACCCGGAGGCCGAGGTCTCGAAGTTCCTGCGTCTGATGCAGCACAAGGGGGTTCTCGAGTGCGGCAATACGATCCTTCGGCAGTTCAGGATCACGCGCCTTATCGTGCTGAGCTACTCGTTGGGGGCCAGCGACTGCCGCAACGTGCAGCCCTATACGCTGCAATGCGTTGCCGTGGAGCCTTCGGAGGCCATCGAGGTCAGGACCGCCGAGCAGGAGCGCGTGGACGAGGCGATCAAGCATACGAACAAGTGGATCAAGTGGGTGAAGATGGGCGCCGACGTGGTGGACCCCTCGTCGCTTCTTAAAATCAGCCGCCTGTGGATATAGACTCGCTGGACATACTCTCGTGCCGCATCACCGTCGGGGACCCCGATCCGGGAAACCCCATCGTAATCCGCAATGGTATCGAGCTTACGGAGGTGCATCAGGTGCGCATCACCGAGTCCTACAAAAAGCTGATAGGCACGGCCCGCGTGACCTTCCCCAAGGGCACGGTCTACAAAAGCACGATCATCGGCCCTGCGACGCTCGAAGGCGTGGATGCGCGGCGCATCACCACGGAGGTCATGCAGGACGGCGTGCTGATCGAGAAGCGCAGCTCGCAGGCGGCTCTCGACGATAAGACGTTCAAGGTCGGCCAGCGCATCAACATCAAGCTGGGCTATAATGGCGCACTGAAGAACATGTTCGACGGGTACGTTACGGCCTACAACTCGGACAGCCGCTTCGAACTCGAATGCGAGAATATGGCCTACAAGCTCAAGCTCAAGACGGCGCCCAAGTTCGAGACGCCGGTCGCGGGTACGAAGGTGAACGACGTGCTGGGCGAGAAGTACGGCCTGCTGAAAGACACGGGATTCGCGCTGCACAGCGACACGCGGCGTTTCGATATCGAGGTGGGCAAGATCAAGATCACGGACAACTTCACGGTGGCCGACGTGCTGAGCGCCTGGAGCCGCCACCGGGTCTACTGCTTTTTGAAGTACGACGCCCAGAGCAGCGACACGATGCCGGCCATCGCCGTGGGACGTCCGTACTCCTCGTCGCCGAGCCAGCCGCAGTTCCCCTCGGACGGCACGGGGCCCTTCGTGATCCGCTTCGACCGGCATGTGGCCGAGAACGACCTGAAGGTGCTGCGCACGGACCCGCGCTTTCTGGCCGTGCAGGCCAAGGCGCTGGGCACGGACGAGAAGTTCTTCGAGGTCACCGTGCGCCTGAACCCCGACTACGACCCGTCGGACCCTGCGAGCAAGGAGTTTCAGACGGTCAACGCCACGCAGATCTCCCGAAAGACCCACAAGCTGACGGGCAACACGACGGCCGCGGGGGCCGACACGCGCACGAAGGCGGATCTTTCGACCTACACGGTCGTTCCGTACACCTCGACCAATATGCGCATCACCTCGGATGAGCTTGTCGAGGAGGCCATCGAATACTTCCGCTCGTACAACCTGAACGGCATCACGGGACGCCTTACGATCTTCGGCGACCACGCCCTCGCGCCGGCCTGCCAGGTGGAGCTGCGCGACGAGCGCAACCCCTCGAAGAACGGCGTCTATCTGGTCGAAGAGGTCACCACGACCTTCGGTACGAACGGGTACAGGCAGACCCTGAACCTGCCTTACAAAATACGGGGTCTGAAAGAGACTTACGGAGACGGAAAGAAACGGAACTGACGCGCCTCCAATACACTGCTATTTTTCGTTGAGTTCGTTTTCGATCTCCTCAATGAAAGGGGGCGTGCTGTGCCCGATCGCCCATTCGTCAACAACTTGTTGTCGAATTGTATCGGACCGGTTGCAAAACAAATGAAATCGTTTACAGGATTTCTGGTTCGTATGTAAAAACTGTATATCGGGCAAATCGGCTTTGGGGTTGCTTGCTGTCAGCGCATCTCGATCCCGTATCGCATACGGGGCCTGAAGACGACTTACGGGGATGGAAGGCGGTAAGACGAAGCCGCCTCGACGCCGTTGCGTTATCTGAGAAACCGGCTCAGCCGCTCCCTGTACGACCGTTGGTACATCCGCTTGACCTTCTCGTCGAGGAACGAGCGTTCGATTAGAGCATACACCTCCGGCTGCTCCAGCGAGAACATATCGAGAATCGCGGTCATCTTTTTGGGCAGCACGCCGACCCGCCTGCCGAACGTCTCGAAATCGGCACGGCAGGGGTGCCCCGTTCGCGCATAGACATCGGAATATTCCGCCGCGGGAATCAACCCGCCTTGCAGGGCGAAATCCCCGTCCTCGACATGTATCGAGGTGTTCAGTAAATCGTAGGCCGGCGAGAGCAGATAATCCCCGCCGGGAGTCTGTTGCAGCGAGAAGTTCTTCAGGTGCGCATCGCCGTTGGCAAACAGATAGTTGAAGACGACAAGCGTAAAGAAACGGCTCATCTGTACCTGCCACGCCGCGACATTACGGCGAATCAATGCGGCGGCATCCTCGTAGCTGCCCGTATATTTGAAGTCGGCGCCGTGCGTCGCGCTCGTCTTGTGCGCCAGCGACGAGAAGTCCTCCTGCTTGATCTTGTTGCCGTCGACATCGTAGTCGAAACGCCTGGTGATATAGGCTATTTCCCCGTTTCTGAAGAATACCAGCCCGTTTTCCGCCGTCGGAATCTTATAGATCTGCCGGGCGATCTGCATCGTCAGGTGCTCGTTGGCCGGGATCTGGTCGCGGAAGCGCAGGTGCTTGTAGGCCGGTGCGGGCTTGATGATATAGCGCCCTTGTCCGCCGACGGGTGTAAGTGCGATCTTCCCGTCGGCAACGACCGCCGATAACTTCTCCTGCACGCCCGATACGGAGAGCTGGTTGATGCCCTCGGCCATATCCGCGCTGTCGGCATCGTAATCGAAATCGAGCTGCGGACTGACCTTACGACCGTCGAACAGGCGTCGCGTACACGACGGGCAATATCTGTCGAAACCCTCGGCCAGATGACCGGGACAAACTCTCCATGTTTTCATATCTTCTTTACCGTTATGGCGCCGATGGTGTCGGTATGCGCCGTTGCCAATAATAGCCCGAAGGCGTCGTTCTCGTCGATCTTGAGCGTGCGGCATTGGTAGGCCTTGTTCGCACCCTCGGCGAGCATGTTGTAAAAGAACGGGAACAGCGTATCCGATACGAACTCGCGCCCGCTCTTCGGAAACGAGAGGGAGATGGCCGTCTGCCGTGCGTCCGAGAGAAACGCATCGTCGTACCGGAACCGGTATTGTCCCTGATCGGTCTCGGTAAGCACCCCGGCCAATATGCCGTTGCTGTATATCTCTGCCTGCCTCATTTAGCGACCTCTTTTATTTGCAATCGTAGCTCCAGACCGAGCACCTCGGCGATCTTCGAGAGCGTAGAGACCGAAGGGTTCCCCTTGCCGGCCTCGATGCTCTTGATGATGCGCAGGCTCACTCCCGTATAATCGGCCAAATCCTGCTGCGTAAGCCCTAACAACACGCGCCGCTCTTTGATGATTGAATAGTCCATAAGTGCAAAATATTGCCTTTTCCTGCAAATGTACACCAAAAATTCTTCGTATGCAAAATAAAAGTGCAATAAATTGCCTGTCTTTGTGCCGATGAGAAATTCAAGCCGCCCCACGGATTGAGATGGACGGGGCTTAACACTTCGCCGCCGATTCTTCCTATTCCTTTAGTAAAAGAACTATGGAGACGGAAAAAAGAACGCTTGACAACGGCAGCAGCCAGGTGATGATCCGCGAGGCGATCCGGCGCATCGCGCTGGGGCGCAGCATCGACCGTGTGGATATGTCGGCAGGCGGCACGGACGGCGTGGGCACGGCGCGCCTTATTCACGGCTATGTGGCCAAGGTACACAACGATCCCGCGGACGAGGAGTTCGAGCAGTACGGGGGCACGATCGACGTAGGCGAATACCCCGACGAGACGGCCTCTACGGAGCCGATCCTGCACAAGGGGGTGCTGCTGGCCGGGACGCAGGACAACAGCGGCGGGGTCCTTATCGTCCCCACGCTCTTCTCGGACGTCACGATCGTCTCGGACGCCGCCACGCGCTCGATGTACGTGGTGAACTTCTCGCACGCCGACACTCTCCAGTTCCGCTCCCATGAAGAGGTGTCCATCGGCGTTACGCAGACCGAGGAGCTGGACACATCGAGCGACTCGTCTCCCGACTACGATGCCCTGGAGGCTACGGGCAACGAGGCCCGCACGCATTACACGGCCGAGGGGATCGTCTCGACGGTCAGAAACGACAGCGGCAAGGAGACCGCCGCCACGCAGGATGCCGAGCATATCGGCCTGAAAGTCGATCAGGGAGAGTTCAGCCTCTCGACGGATAAGGCCCAGACGAAGGTCGGAGGCCAGGCCGTGACCGTCACCGGAGAGAAGATCACCGTGGGAGGCGAGGACGCCACGGAGCCTATGGTGCTGGGTCAGCAGCTCGCGCAGCTGATGATGGAGTTTCTCACCGAGTGTACGAAGATCATGACCCCGACGCTCATGGGCACGATGCCTGCGGTCAATGCTCCGAACTTCGCGCCCCTGATCTCCAAGATCCGGAACTTCCTCTCCCAAACCTCCTTCACGAAATGAGCATCGAGAAAAACCCGGCCATCGACGCGCTTGCGCCGGGCAGCCTGTGCTATAACATCTACCGGGCGCTGTACGCGCAGTTCTTCAACGCCCAGGACCGCAAGGACGCCGAGCATCCGTGGGGCGTGGAGGAGGGCGACGACACGTCCGTCCGCCTGCATAATACGGCCTACGGCTTCGCCCTGGCCATTGCGGGCGCCGTGGGCGGGAATGGCGGCGGTGAGGGCGGGATACTCATGGAGTACCTGCGGCTCTCGGGCGGCGATATGCAGGGCCTGCTGAGGGCCTGCTACGGCTTTGCGGCGGGCGTGCAGAACCGCACGCTCTTGGAGACCTACGCCCGTGAGGACGGCGCGGGAGTGCGTTTTGCGGAGGAGGTCGACGTGCGGGGCGGCATCCTGCTCTGCGGCCGCAGGGTCCTGGACTATGACGTGCAGCTCGACCGGCTGAACGTGCAGACCCCGGCGCTCTACCTCGGGGATACGCCGGTGCTCGGCGAGAGTTCGATCCTCGTGGGCGATGCCGCGACGGGCGTGCGTATCGACCCGTCGGGCATTAGCGTCGGTGGCCGGGGCGTCTACCACGGCGGCAATGCCAACCGCAGCGATGCGGACTGGACGATGCGCGACGCCACGGTTGCGGGAGCCTTACATGTCGGCGGGGCCGTAGAGCTCTCGGGAACGCTCCGGGCCCTGCATGGCGTGGAGCTGGGCGTGGGCGGCGGACGGATGTTGCTGCTGCGGGACGACGAGCTGGCGGCCGGGTGCCACCTCTCGTTCGACGAGGGGTACGGTATCCGCATGAACGGCCAGGCGGTGCTGATACCTACTGCCGACGGTGTGCGGCTCTCGGGCGCCGGGGGCAACCTGCTGCTGGGCGGCGAGCATACGGGGCGTGTGCGCCTGCTCTCGGCCGTGATGGACGCCGACGACAGCTACACGCTCCTCTCCCCGCACGGGGAGGCCTGCTTCCCCGGGTCGCTCACCGTGCGTCACGACTTCGGGGATACGCTGCTTTCGAGCTACCGCGCGGACGCCGACGACGAGGGCGTCACGCTCCACAAGCGGCTGCGCCTGGGTAGCGCGCAGGGTCCTTACCTCTGCCCGCAAAATGATGGCATTGCCCTTTTCGGGACCTTCGAACGCACGCTGCCCGATAGCGGCAAGGTGGAGCGAAGGACGCTGGGCACGACGCTGCGCTACCTCTTCTCGACCGAAGATACGCTCTCGGACGACGCTCCGGCCGGCGTCCTGTCTGTTGAGAGCGACGCCGCGGCCTTTGTCTTCGAGGGCAGCCTCCGCACGCGGGAGTCCTTCGAAATTGCCGGCAGCGCCACCCGCCTCGCCTCCGGAGCGCTATTCTTCTCCGAGGACCGCTTCCTGCTGGGCGTCGCGGATGGCATCAAGCACTTCGGCAACACCTACCTGCTGGGCGACGTGTCGAGCGAGCTGTTCACCTCGGGCTTTGCCGGGACGGGCTGGGCCGTTCGGACGAGCCGCGCCACGGGAAACGCCGCCGCGACCTTCGACGAGCTTACCGTGCGCAAGCGCATGCGGGTCTACGAGCTGGAGATCCGCAAGGCGGACGTCGTGGGCGGAGGGCTGTGGGTCAGCGACTGCTGCCGGGGCGATACGGTCGAAAGAATACACTGATGGCAAAAGTAGATTATCCGACATACAAGATCCGCACGGCCCCGCACTCGGGCCATGTGCAGTCCCTCCGGGCGGGCGACGTGGTGCGGCGCGAGTATTACGATGCCTCGCGGCAGGTCTACTCGCTGCTTGTGGTGCTCGAAACGGGCACGGAGCAGGTGGACGGAGATCAGGCCGCCTATTTCGTCGGGGCTTTGGTCGAGGGCGACGAGCCCCGCTCGGGGGAGCTGCTGGACTTCGCCCGCGTAACGAACCTGTTCGACGTGCAGCGCGGCGGGGCCCTCTACCTTACGGCTTCGGACGCCGAGGCTCCCTATATGGACGTGCTCGACGGGCTGGCCAGCGACTTCTCGCTGCTGTGGCCCACGATGGGCGGCGGCGACCCCTATGAGGAGGATCGCAGCCGCTACGGCCGCCAGGGGACGCAATACCTGGATGAGAACTATACGGAGAGCGAGGGCGACGTGCATCGCATCTACCGCCTTACGCGCACCGCGTTCGAGGGTACGGACAGGTACGGCCTTCGGATGCTCCCGGCGGAGACTGTCCAAAACCCCGAGCGTATTCTCGTCTCGTTTAAGGTGCGCGCCGGGACGCCCCTGGCGGATGTCCCGATCCGCTTCGGATATACCGACGGCTCACGGCTGGACTACGCCGACACGCTCGCCGCGGGCACGGAGTGGGAATACCGCCTGGCGGTCTTCACGGCGGATTATCCCGGCACCTATCTGCGCTCGCTGGAGATCGATCTCACGGAGCGGCTTACGGCCGGGTCGTGGTTCGAGATCGCGGAGCTCAACCTGGTGCGCCTGGCGGACATCGCGGCTTTCGGGCGCGCCACCAAGGGGCGCATCGGGAAGATCCAGGGCGTCGCGGACTCCGTGTTCGGGACGCTGGACGGCTACGGGGCTTACTTTCAGAATCTGTACGCTGCGGGGCGGGTGCATGTCGCGGGGACGCTGACGGCTGCCGACGAGCAGGGCTTCGGCAGCACTTTCTATGTAGGGCGAATCCATAAGAACTGCGTTCCCAATAGCCTGCACCCGACCTTCTTCACCAAATATACGGCCGTTGCGACGGGCGCTCCGACGGGCCTCGGCGGCTACTGCCGTATCCCCTCGGGCACGGCGCTGATGGAGGTGCAGAGTGAAGAGTGGGCCAAGGCGCATCAGGGCGAACGTTACTGCTTCTCGTTCTGGGCCCGCAGCAGCGCACCCCATGCCGTCACGGTGGGCCACGCCCGCCAACCGGACGTCGTCGTGGCGCTCACGCGACAGTGGCAGCGCTTCTGCTATCCGTTTTGCGTGGAGCGCGTGCCGGGTTCGCGGCTGACGATCGCGTTCACTAAAGGCCAGGGCTTCGACTTCGCGGCCCCGCAGCTCGAGGCAGGCTCGCGTCCCACGCCCTACCAGCCTACGGACGGCGTGCTGCGCGAGACGGACGACTACGGGGCGTGGTTCGTGCGCGGCGGTATCGGGGGTACGATCCAGAACCCGCTGCTGCGGCTCGGGGACGACGGGTCGCTCTCTTCGCGCGGGGACGCTTTCGTCATCAACCCCGACGGCACGGGGCACTTCGCCTCGGGGCGTTTCCGCTGGACGAAGGATACGATCTCGCTTCGGGACGTCACGATCCGCTGGGAGGATCTGAGCGACGAGGCGCACCAGGCGCTGCAGCCCAAATCGGTCTCTGTCAGCGGCACGGATACGTTCCATTACGGCGATCCGTGGGTTGGGGAGTGCGACCCCTCCGAGATACTTCTTGTCGCTACGGAGCAGAACTTCGAGGCTCAGACCCGGCACTGGGAGTACCTCGCCTCGGACGGGACATGGCGCGATACGGGCGTCCGTACGACGACCCTGCGGCTGCTGCCGACCTTCCACGGCTGGGAGGGACGGGAGGTGCTGACGCTGCGGTATAGCGCCGCCGTCTCGGGGCAGAGCTATACATGCATGTACACGGTCAGTAAACAATACGACGGCGAAAACGCCTATTCTGTATATATCGCGACCGACAGGGGCACCGTCCTGCATAACGGAGCGGGCGAAACCCTGTTATCGGCGCATGTCATGTCCGCGGGCCGGGATATTACCGGCTCGATCGCCGAGGGGCGGTTTCTGTGGATGCGCCAGAGCGACGACGTGCAGGGCGACGAGGTGTGGAACGCCACGGAACACCGCGGAAAGACCTTGCGGATAACCGGCGGCGACGTAGCCCGCAAAGCGGTATTTACATGTGAAGTAACCTTTTAAACAACAGCATATATGGCACTCAAAATAGCACGCGGCCAGGTCACCATCGTCGACCAGAACGATGCGGTCTCTCTGCAGGCGTTCATCGGCTCCTCCCAACCCCTCACGCAGGTCTTCAACCGCGACACCAGCGCTTATGCTCCTTCCTGGGCCGCGTCGCCTTATCTGGTGCTCTCGCCCTCGCTTTTCGTCAGCGGCAAGTCGTCCGTCGACCAGATCTCTTCCGTAGGCAATGCCGCGACGCTGACATCCGGTGTGAAGGCCGGCTCGGCGAAGTGGTACAAAAACGGCGTAGCCGTCACCTCGGGACAAGATAGCTGCACCGTGGGCGATGCACCGGCCAAATATGCCCTGACGATCAAGGCCAATCACATGAGCGTCGCCAGCCCGCAGGTCCGCTATGCTTTCGAAGCCGTCTACATCGACGCCAACGGACTGGAGATACCGTTCCGTGCGGAGATTCAGTTTACGCAGCATCTCTCGGCCGGAGCGACGATTACCGCCGTGGCGTATGCTCCCGACGGCGTTGTCTTCAAGAACGACGCCGTCGCCACCTTACGCGCCCACTGCGATCTGTGGCGCGGCGCTACCATCGACACTACGAACGTGACCTATGCGTGGGGTATCAAGGATTCCGCGGTCTTCACGGGGACAACGGTCACCGCCGCCGCGAATGCGGGAGCAACGACCATCGTCGTGGCGTCCGTGGCGAATATGGAGCCCGGGGGCAAGCTCAAGCTCGGGAGCGGCGAATACACGATTTCGGCCGTCAATGTCTCGACGAAGGTCGTCACGCTGACCTCGGCCCTGAGTGCTGCGGCGGCAACGGGTGCCGCCGTGACATGCCCCTACTATCACTCGATGCTCGGCGCAGGATGGGCACACCTTACTTCTGCGAATCCGCGCGGGGTGACAGCCGGGTGGACCACGAATGAGATTACTATTACGGCCGATGCCGTGCTGAACTTCGAGACCTTCAAATGCGCCATCAAGGATACGGACACCGCAGCAGGGAATGCCTCGGCGAACAAGGTGGTCTGCGACATCCTCTCTTTCTCGGACATGTCCGACCCCATCATGGTCGATCTGGTGAGTCAGAGGGGCTTTGTCATTAAAAACAACGGCAACGACGTCGATGTGAAGGCTCTTCTGTATCGTAGCGGCGAGGAGATCGACAGTGCCGGCACGGCCTACACGTACACCTGGAAACTGTGGAACACGGCAGGCACGTCCGTTCTCAAGACCTATACGGGCAAGTCGATCACGGTTGCGAAGGCCGACGTTACGGGCAAGGGCGTGCTTATGTGCGAGGTATCCAAATAGGAATTCCGCATCTGCCGCTAACCTTGTCATGGATGGCGGGCTATTCTTGTCCAAAGACGGTCATACATGCCACGAGAACTCATCGCCCGCGGACAGGCGACTATTTATACCCAGCAGGACAGCTATACGATCACCCAATCGCTCGCGGAATACATCTTCGAGGCGACAAACGATGGCGTCATACCCCGTGATGTGGTCTTCGCCTCTACGGTCTCTGTGACGCTCGGAGGGTCTGCGGTTTCGGATTTTGCGATCGGCGCCATCGTCAAACCTGCGGGCTTCGCATCGATCACGGTCGATCCTGCCCGCAAGACCATTACCTACCGTGTAAACAAAGGCACGGCGACCCTTGCCGACAGCGGTTCGATCGAGATTCCCGTCACGGTCGGGGCTGCCGGCTACCGTCTGTCCTTCGTGTGGTCGAAGGCCAGGGCCGGGGCACCGGGCAAGGATTCGGAAGTCCTCTTGCCGGACTGGGTAAACGAGTGGGACAGCGGCAAGACGCAGATCGACGGCTCCAGTGTCATCACCCCCAAACTTTTTGCAGGCGTCCGGAATGCCGACAATACGACAACCGGCGTCGCCATAGGTCATTATACGCTGCTGGCCCGCAACGACGCCGGGCAATACCAGCGCCAGACCGTCGACGGGGTCTACGCTTTCCATGAGGGGCGTCGGACCTTCGCGCTGGATACCACGGGCAGCGTGCAGCTCGGCCGCGGCGAGGAGTCGATCCGCTACGACGCCTCGACGGGCAAGATCCTTTTCGGGGCGCAGGTCGCCATGCAGTGGGCCGGCGCCACCTACATCGATGCGAACGGTCTCTTCACGGGCACGCTCTCGGCCGAGTCTGTGCGCGCCGCGACGATCGACGCCTCGCAGATCGCCTCCGGGGTCATCGACACGGCACGGCTCAACACGAAGGAGCTGCAGGCGCAGATCCTGACGGCCCAGAATATCGAGTCGCTGACGCTCGATGTGGTGCGCGGCACGATCGGCGGCTGGACCATCGATTCGGACGCGATATTCCGGGGTACGAAGAGCAACGCTCCGGACAGCTATACGGCGGGCCCGGGTGCCGTCACGCTCTCCTCGAACGGGCTGCGCGGCTATCGATGGAGGCTGGAGGCCTCGGGAGCCGGAGCTCTGGCCGGGGGTAACATCCTCTGGGACGCCTCGGGGAAAGTGACCTTCTCCGAGGGTGTGAGCCTGCAGTGGACGGCTCCGCTGGCTGCCCTTACGAAAACCCTTGAAGAGGAGGTCTCGCCCCGTCTGACACACATCTCCTCGGAGGGTATCTATACGGGCACGCTCTCGGCGCAGCAGGTCAACGCCGTGGCGCTCGATGCCGGGAGCATCCGAACCGGCACGCTCTCGGCGGACCGCCTGGCCGCGGGCAGCATCACGGCCGAGAAGCTCGATGCGGCGAGCATCCGCGCCGATATCGTCACGGCCGATTACATCAGCGGCTTGGGGTGCTCTTTCCATTACGGGAAAATCGGCGGCTGGAAGATCACGTTCACTTCATTGTATAATACGGGAATGACGATCAGCAGCTCGGACCGGAGCATAAGGATCTTCCCCAAAGACGGCCAGGTTGTCCATTATGTCAAGCTCTATCACAAGAGCGAGACGGACTTCGGGTTTCAGGCCACCGACGCCAGCGGCAAGACCGTGGCGCAGTTGGGCACCACCAACTGTATCGCCGGCTGGATGATCGAGCCCTCGCGGATCTACAAGAACAACGTCTCGCTGGGCGCCGACGGTTCGATCGCCAACACGACGAAGTGGAAACTCGGCAATGACGGCTCCGGTTCGCTCGCCGCTGGCAACATCATATGGGATACATACGGCAATGTAACTTTCGGGGCTTCGGTCTGCGTGAACTGGACCAGCGCGGCCAATGCGGCGCTGGCCTCGGCCAAGACGTATGCCGATACAAAGAAGAGCGAGGCGATCGGTGCGGCCTCGGCGGACGCCACGCAGAAGGCGGAGGCTGCCAAAGTCCTGGCCCGCGCCATGGCCTTCGGCAAGATGCTCTACCGCGTCCCGGAGTTCTTCCTCGACGGAAGTGTCCATTATAACGGCACGGCTAACTATCCGGCCGGCGCCACCCGCAGCATCGAGAAAGTCGCGGGCTGCCCCAACTCGACGGGCTATGCCCTCAAATATGCCGCTACGGGGTGGAACTCTGCTACTGACAAACGCATCGGAGGCTTTTCCTTCGGCACGCCGAGCCGTGCCAATGCCGTCTTCGTGGTGCGTATCATCGCGCAGATCCCCGTGGGCCGGGCTTTGCAGAACTACCACAACAGCTACGGCACCGGCGGCACGACCACCTGGCTGACCCCCAATGCCGGGACGGGCAAGTGGGAGGAGTATATCTGCAAGGTCGTCTGCGGCGCTGCGGGGACGTTCGGCACGCTCAACCACTTCGCGCTGACGGGCGGTGCGGCCCCGACCTCTGCGGCGCCGGCGGTGTGGCGTGCGGCCTACGCCACGGTCTTCGACGTCACGGCCTCGGAGAAGTACACGACGACGCTCGACGCCGAGGGCATCTACACCGGCACGCTTACCGCCTCTCAGGTCAATGCCGTCTCTATCGATGCCGGCAGTATCAAGGCAGGAATGCTCTCGGCGGACCGCATCGCCGCGGGCAGCATCCGGGCCGAGAAGCTCGACGCTGCGAGCATCAAGACCTCGATCATCAACACCTCCTATATCGAAGGTCTTACGCTGACCTTCCAGCGCGGTAAGATCGGCGGCTGGACGATCGGCGCGGACAGCATCACGGCAGGGTCGGTCGGTACGGTAGGCGCCATGCCTATCCAAATCCGCTCGGCAGCCAGTGGCTCGGGATATTGGTGCAGTGGGGCCTATAAACCTTACGGGATCACGATGACCTGGCATCAGTCGGGCAATGCCGGACACTTCGTCTTCGGGCAGATCGCCGCCTCGGGCAATAGCGTAAAGACGGGCTTCATCGGTCTTCAGATGATGTCGTGGGACTATCTTGAGTATTTCTGCCTGGCCGCCAACTACACCAAAAGCGGCGGTAAGGAGACCTATAACCGCATCGCGGGATGGGCCTTCGACCATGCGCGCATCTACAAGAACAACGTCTCGCTGGGCGCCGACGGCTCGATCACTGGCGGCTCGAAGTGGAAGTTGAACAATGACGGCTCGGGGTCGCTGGCCTCGGGTAACATCTCGTGGAACGCCGCGGGCGTCGTGACCTTCGGTTCCTCGGTTTCCTTGCAGTGGAAGAACGACATCGAGGCCTCCAAGAGCGCCAATTACGGATACCGCTACTACAAGAAGATCATAATCAACGGCGAGTCCTCAAAATACTATCCCGTGGTGTTCAAGGGCGGCGACCAGACCGTCAAGCGGGACATCATGATCCGGCGCGGTTTCAACGAGCAGGCGCCCTCGGACTGGGCGAACAGCTCGACGCACATGGGCGGACTGAACCTTCTGATCAAGACGAACTTCGGCGGCTGGGGCGGCGCCGGGTACTCGTGGGATATCTACGACCTGGAGGAGGTCTACTGCCGCACCTTCGGCGGCGCCGCACACTGCGGCAACTACTGCATGTTCGCGGTGTTCCTGCGCGGGGGCGGCACGACGGGCGCCGCGTACCACCTCTACTCGGACCAGCCCATCGAGAGTTCGTCGCAGAGCCCCTCGCCGATACCCCCGGCGCCGCAGATCGCCTATAATTCGGAGGTGATTTTCCAGAGCGGCAGCACGCAGGCCAAGGCTCCGGCGCCGCGCACGCTCACGGCCGCGGTCGAGGAGGAGATCCGCCGCCACCGCTTCATCGCGCTGGCTCAGGGCAGCGACACCACGCTCAAGGATCATCCCCTGACCTATATCGGCGCCACGGGCATCTACACCGGGACGGTCAAGGCGTCGCAGGTGGTGGTCGACTCTACGCTCGTGGTGGGCGGCAGCGCCCATGCCGGCAGCATCTCGGTGCGCGATGCGGGCAATATCATCAAGGTCACGCTCGACCGCACGGGCATCACGGCCGTAGGCGGCAAGATCGGGGGCTGGAACCTTACCTCCTCGTCGCTCTATGCGGGCTCCGTGTACCTGAACTCTGCGGGCAACATCTACAACGGCAGCTACTGGCGTCTCTCGTCGGACGGCTCGGGGTTCCTGGCCAAGAACAACATCTCGTGGACGGCGGCCGGGGTGCTGACGATGAAGGGCGCGACGATCCAGGATGCGGTGATCAAGGGCACGCTGCGCAGCCCCTTCGTGATGGTGGACGGCTCGATATGGGTCGACGTGGGCTCGGGCTCCTCCTCGACCAACAAGCCCGAGGCGGACAAGTACGACAATATCTGCGTGCAGGCCGGCACGGACTCGGGCGGGTGGATCCTTCAGCAGCCCGAGCTGCCGTGGGACGTGAGCCAGTCGGGCCGCCGCCTCTGCCTTACGCACTACCGCTACGGCAGTACATATGTCTACGGCACGAGCACCTTCACAGCGCCCTCGGGCAAGTATTTCTACGAGAACGGACGGCTGGCCACCAAGCTCAACATGTCGCGCCAGGTGGTCGAGCTGATAGGCTTCGGGACCTCCTCGACCTTCTACGGGTGGATCGTGCTGAACCGCCGCGACCTGGGCACTACGTCCAAATACGGCGACTACCTGCAGTACCTGGCCATGGGGAGCGTGACGCTCAATTCGGGATACGGCATCACGCTCAAGCAGAAGACCTATGACGGCACCAAGGTATCGGTCAGCAGAACGGGCACGGGTATCTTCAACGTCTACCTGCCCTGGAGCCTCGGCGTGGACAAATACATGGTCATACTCTCGGGCAAGATGAGTCCGGTGTTCAACACCTCGATCTACGCTACGGTCCGATACCAATACGACAGCTACTTCGTCGTCCATACCCAGGACGACGCCTCGCAGAACGACGGCTCGTTCAACTTTCTCGTCGTCAGCACGGCCGATTTCGAGTAAAAAAAGCGCCTGGGCGGCAAACCATCCGCCCGCCCGGCCTCTAACCTTACAGTAAACCGCAAATCAGCTATGGAGATTACCAGTACCGTCATTACGCGCACGGCCCGTCACCAGACGGACAGCGTCCTGTTCGCCATCGAATATACGGTGGTCGACGAGCGGCTCGACCGCATTCACCTCAATCTGTTCGCCCCGGCGCCGCAGCCGCTGTCCGATGTCGCAGATCCGGAGCAGGCGGCGACACCAACGCAGGGCGAATACATCGGCTCGATCTACTTCGAGGGCCGCAACCTTTCGTGCAACATTCCCTGGCGGGAGGATGCCGCCGAGCTATTCTCGACAGGCGTCGGCATCATCGCCCGGATTCGCGAAGAGCTGCCCGCACCCGCCGAGGATACGCAGGAGCCCGCAACGCAGGATAATTCACGCTAACGAATACGCAACATGGAACTGACAATCAAAGACCGGCTCTACCTGCCGGCACTGCTGCCGCCCAAGGGCAGCTTTCGGGAGTTCAACCTCAAGAAGGGCATCCTGGAGAAGGTCGCCATCTCCGACGAGGAGCGCAGCGCCGTCAACCTGCGCCGCATCGAGGAGAGCGACCGCATCGAGTGGGACACGGACAAGGACACGCCTTTGCATGTGGAGTTCTCGCGCGAGGAGCTGGACTACCTCAAGGCCTCGTGCGAGAAGATCGCCGAGGAGACCCTGGTGGACGACATGTGGCTCACGGTCACCAAGGTCTACGATGCGATCCAGGCGGCGGAGTAACCCTCCGGGCCGCTGCGAAAACAAGAGGCGGGAGTGTCCATGTACTTCGGACACTCCCGCTTTTTGCGTCTGTGCCGGGACGCTCCGGGCAGGTAAACCATCCCCTTTTCGGGGCTCTATCCTTTACCGAAGAAAGCATGGATAACCTATGGCCCGAGAGGACATACTCATAGACGCCCGGTACGGCGAGATGGAGACCGCGGACGATGTCACGGGCCGTGTCTACTGCGACTTCCGGCTGCTGGAGCACGTCGACGGGACGGACAACGAACGCTATGCCTACGGGGAGCTCTCCGTGCCGCAGGCCGCGGCCGCCCGCTGGGGCGAGAGCTCCGCGCTGCATGTACGGATTCCCTATACGGCTTCGTACCGGGAGTTGCGCCTGCGCCTCTGCGTGACGGCTCCCGGCGGCGGCACGGAATACCTCGTCAATCCTGCGGATAACCGGTCCTGGTACACGGTGCAGCTCCCCGGGTCCGTGCCGGTCCGGCTCTCGGAGTTCGGGGCCCTGAATGCCGAGGGCAGCTACTGCTTAGTGCGGCGCGCAGGCGTGCTGGAACTATACAGCGGCGCTGCGACGGATCTGCGTATCGGCGCGGCGCTGCGCCAGAACGAGGTCTTCCTGCTCAAGGCGGCCCCGGGGACGCTCTACCAGTATCCGACCTCGGGCGTCGGGCTCATCGACTTCCTGCACGGCAACTTCGAGACGACGGGCCTTGCCACACGCCTGCAGCGGGAGTTCGAGAGCGACCGCATGACGATCAATAGTGCATACATGGATTCCGAGACGGGCGAGCTGCTGCTCGACGTCACCGAAAAGACGAATTAAGGCATGGGACAATATACGGTAATCACGGGACAGAACCTCTACGACGTCGCCCTGGACATCTACGGCTCGATCGAGGGCATCACGGACCTGCTGCTCTCGAACCCCGCGCTGTCGATGATGAGCGAGCTGCGGGCCGGACAGACGCTCGACTATTCGGACGGGGTGTTGATCGATGCCGAGACGGTGGCCTACCTCCGGCGCGAGGGCATCGTTCCCGCCAGCGGCGAGCGGCACGTCTACTTCAAGGAGGCGCACTTCCCGCGTCTCGGGGAGTTCCGCCTGCCGCCCGCCGCGACAGGCGGCGGATTCTCGCTCGCAGGAGAGGGTGTCGTGGAGATCGACTGGGGCGACAACACGCCCCTGCAGACCGTCGCACTCTCGACTGCCGGCGCCGCGTTGCATCATACCTTCGACAACGCCATTTCCACGCCTCGAATCCTTCGCATATATGGGGACGCACGGCTGCAGCGGCTGGACCTCACGGAATTGCACCCGTCCGCGGCTCATCTGCTGCGTCCCGTATATGTCGAATCCCTGACGCTGGGGCCGTGGCAGGCGCCGCTGACGCTCCTGCCGCTGTGCGAGGGGCTCTGCGAGCTCGACCTGCGGGGCGCCGCGTGCCGCGACCTGAGCCCTCTGGTGCAGTGCCGGGACCTTATGCGCCTGGACCTGTCCCACGCCGATATGCAGCGTCCCGCGCTGGACGGCTACCTCATCGCCTTAGTGCGGGAGCACTACGGACGCCGGGCGTGCCGCGTCACGCTCACCGGGCGTCCCTCGGGCGAGTACCGAGAACCCATGAGGGACGAGGATCGGAACTACATCCTTACGAGCGGCATGGAGGCCGTGTGGCTCCTGACGCACGAGCCTTCGTGGAACGAGGGCGGGCCGTGGCACTTCGATATCTGCGGCGAGGAGTACATATACGAACCTTATCCGGACCCGGAACCCGAGACGGACTCCGAATCGTCCCGGCACTCCGGCGGCGCCGTAGACTGATATTCCGATACGATATGAGCAGAACCCTGAAACAGATATACGCGGAGGCCATCTCCGAGCGCAACCGGCGCCTGGAGCTCTCCGAGCACAGCAACGACTCGAAGATGTCCGTGATGAACGGCATCGCGTGGATGGTCGCAGCGATGATCTACACCTTCGAGTCGATCCTCGACGTCTTCGCCGTGGATGTTTCCGAGACGCTTTCGAGCCGCATCAACGGCACGCCGCGCTACTACGCCAACGCCCTGCTGGGTTACCAGCAGGGCGACGAGCTGGTCATCCGCGAGGACGGCCTGGCCTTCGGCTACGCCAGCGAGGACCCCTCGAAGCGGATCGTCACCCAGGTCTCCTATACCGAAAGTACGGACGACACAAATGTGGACAGCAAGCTGATCCTGAAGGTGGCCACGGGCAGCAAGGGCGCCCTGCGGCAGATCGGGGCCGCGGAGCTGGCACAGATCACGGCCTACGTGAACCGCATCAAGTTTGCCGGCACGCGCATCGAGGTCATCAGCCGCCCGGGGGATGTGCTGATCCCGCGCCTGACGGTCTACTGGGACGGCGCCGTTCCCGAGTCGGAGCTCTACGACGCCCTCGAAGAGCGGCTCAATGAATATGTGATGGGCATAGACTTCGACGCCGGGGTTTACGTGAGCCAGGTGTGGGAGGCGCTGCGCAGCGTGGAGCATGTGAGGGACGTTTGGGCCGACACCTCGGCCGAGCCCCGGCAAGGCGTCTTTCTGGCCTCGTACGACAACGACGGGCGCCTGCAGCCGGCGCAGTACGTCGAGCGCATGATCCACACCTCGTCGGGCTACGTGCGCCAGAGCACGGGAGAGGGCGACGAGGCGGAGCTTCCGACGTTCCGGCAGGCCCTGAAACTTGTAATCGACACAGGATGCGCTACCGACTCTCGATAGATAGGCTCGTGAACCGGCTCGTGCCGCACTACCTCGCGGGCCGCCGCTTCGTGCTCTTCGTGCAGAGCCTCGCCTGGCCCCTGCAGACACTCAACGACCGCTTCTGCGCGTGGGCCCGCGAGCGGCGCATCGAGGCGGCGATGACCTCGCAGGTCTTCTACTTCGAGTGGTTCCTGAACCGCCGCTTCGGCGGCTACCTGCAGGACCCCGACCAGAGAATCACCCTCACCGAGGGGGCCTCCGTAGGCGCGGAGCTCTATTTCGAGGAGGCCCGCTACGGCCGTCCCTTCACCCTCTGGTTCGAGGGCGAGCGGATCGAGGGCGTCGCGGAGGAGGAAGAGCCCCGCCGCATGTACCTGGAGGCCGAGGAGAAGCAGGTCCTGCGCGCGAGCTTCATCGTCTGCGTCCCCGCCGTCACGACGTCGGAGCGGGAGATGGCCTACATGCTCACGCACCTGATCGAGAGATACCGCCTGGCGGGCAGGACCTACCTGATCCGCATCGACGGAAAAGAACAACCAAACACCACCACGCCGTGAAAGAATACATCGCACAAACGGGCGGACGCTACACCTACAACGACGACCTGCTGAACCTGCAGGAGCTGGCCCGGAGCATGAGCATGCTCTTCGAGGGATGCCCGAACTTCATCCTCTCGGGCTGCGAAGTCTCCGAGGGGCGCATCACGCCGGGCTATGTGTGGATCGGCGGCCGCATACGTTCCTTCGAGGGGGCCGCCGAGGTCTCCTTCCCGTACTACATCTACGAGAAGAACCGCTACGAGACGATCGCCTATGCCGGGGATGTGAACAAGCACGGGCGCTGCTGCTACCTCTGCTCCGGGGGCCGTGAAGTGCCCCGGAGCGAGGACGAGGTGACGGGCGCCCTGCCGGGCTATATCGAGATCCGCGAGGACTATGCCCCGCGTATGCCGGAGAAGTTCCTCGGCCGCTACGCCCTGCTGCTGGAGGGTCCCTTCGCGCGCCAGAGCGTGCGTGGGGACATCGCGCTCTCGGGGGGTCTCACGGCCGGCAAGGAGCTGCAGAGCCGCAGCGCCGTCTCGGTGGCGGACGCCGCGGGACGCTATGCCCTGCGCGCGCTCTTCAGCGCCGAGGGCAGCGCCTCGATAGGTTTGTACAGCGAGGGGACGCTCCTCGGAGAGCTGCTCTTCGCCGCCGACGGCTCCTTCTCCCTGCAGCGTGCCGGGGTGTCGCTGCTGCATGCGGGAGCGGAGGGGCTCCAGGCGGATCATATCCGCACGGGGGAGCTGCGGGCCGGGAGCCTGACGCTGCGCGGCGGCGAGATCTTCAACCGCGGGGACGATACGGACGAGGGCGCGGTCGCTGTGAACCGCAGCGGCTACGACGGCGCGAAGAACCGCTACCGCAGCTTCGCGGTCTACGACGGCCGCAGCGACGCGCCCCTCTTTGTGGTCGAAGGCAAGAGCGCCATGGTCACGGCCGCGGGCGAGCTGCGGGTACAGGGCTCCGGCTGCGGTCTTACGATACGCAATGCGGCCTGCGCCAAGGATGACAAGGCCCTGCAAGGGCTCGTGCAGTGGCAGGATAAGGACGGAGCCCGCATCGCCTGGGCCGGCTATGCCGATGCGGCGTCTCAGGACTTCACGTTGCGCAACGATCTGGGTAACCTCACCCTCGGCGTGCGGGGCTGGGTCGATGTGGCGGGCGAGCTGCGCATCGGCGGCCGCCCGACCTCGGAGCTGTACGTCTCGCCCGGGACCTTCACGGAGGCCCTGGCGGGGAAAGTAGACAAGGTCGCGGGCAAGGGCCTCAGCACGGAGGACTTCACCACCGCGCTGCGCCGGAAGCTCGACGGCATCGCCGAGGGCAGCCTGACGGACGGCGCAGCGGGGTTCGTGACCACGGACGACGTCGCGCAGGCCCTGGGCGGCAAGCTCAACTGTACGGACAACCTCGCGGACCTGGCCGACAAGGCCGCGGCCCGGGCGACGCTCGGCGTCTACTCCGCCGCGGAGTGCGACGAGCGCTTCCTGCATGCGGCGAGCTACCTTGCGGAGTTCACGGCCCTGACCTCCGCCGAGATCGAGGGCAAGAGCCCCGAGGAGATCATCGCCCTCAAACAGGAGCGCCAGCAGCGCGCCCGGGAGCATATCGACGCCGAGAGGCGGGGCACCGGGGAGCTGAAGCTCGCCAAGGAGGCCAACTTGGCGGACCTTCAGGATAAGGCCCGGGCCCGGCAGAATATCGACGTGTACTCCATCGAGCAGGTGGACAAGCTGCTGGCGGGCAAGCTCGGCAATGACGACGCTTATACGGGAGCGGTCTTTACCGCGGAGCACAGGACGAAGCTCGAAGCCATCCGAACGGGCGCATTCGCCGGGAAGAGCGAGGACGGGGCCTCCATACCGCAGAGCGAGGGCTATGTCATGACCTCGGCCGTGGTGCGGGAGCTCTCGAAATATGCGCCCCGGCTGCTGGAGGGATACAGCGCCGCGGACCGGGAGTCCGTGGCCGCGAACATAGGTCTTTACACCAAGGCCGAGGCCGACGGCCGCTTTGCGGCGTTGAGCCAGTCCCTGCAGGACTACGTGAATCACCTGGTTCGTCAGGGCAAAAGCACTGCCGAGGCCCGCCAGGCGCTGCGCGAGAAGCTCGACGCCGCGGGCACGGGCGACCTGACGGCTTTCGTGCGCCGGGACCGGAACCTCGCGGACCTTACGCTCAAGGACGACAACGCCCGGCGCCTGGCCTGTGAAGCCCTCGGCGCGGCCTATGGCCCGGAGTACCAGAAGAAGATCGACGACACGGGGTGGCTGCCGTGCGGCGGCGAGAATGCCGGGACGCTCTGGGCCCGGCAGATCGGCAATGTGGTTTGCGTGCAGGGGACGATCAACACGGCACGCACCACCTCGAACACCTGGGGTACCATCGCCACGATCCCCAACGCCATCGGCGTCCCGCGCTTCGGATGCCGCCAGACGATGGCCGACTTTAACGACGACCACAAATACAACCGGGGATGTTCGTTCGTCATCAAGGCCGGCTCGCGCGCGATACTCATGCACGAACGCGGCACATACAACGTCACCACCGAACTAAGTTTTTCCTATATGACCTAAGCCATGAAAAAGAGAGTCAACATCAGCCGCGATGTGGAGAGCCGCCACCGCATCGCCCAACGGAGGCGCCCTGCGGGCGTCGTGCGGCCGCAACCCAAAACCGAGGAACATGAAACGCAGAGCGAAAAGCCGGTGCCGGAAAGTACGACGCCCGCAGCCGCCCCCAGGGACAAAAGATCTCGGGGGACGACCCCGGGGAAGCCTTAAACGCTTCCCCTTCCACGAAACCCCGCTGGGGTTCCTGCTGCGCTACGAGACCCCCGTCGTCTACGACGTCCTGATGATGGTATGCCCGGCGCGTCAGCGTGAGGAGCCCCCGCCCCAGATCGTGGAGATCGTCTGCGCGGCCTCCGGCGAGGCGGCCTTCCGCAAGCCCAAGTTCCTTCGCTACCTGGAGCTCTACCGCCGCGAGGGCGTCTGCTGCCGCCGCGGCAAGCGCATGACCCCCGAGCGGGAGCGCTACTACGAGGCCCTGCGGCGCACGCGCCTGGACAACTACATCTTCCGTCATTGGGAGGAGATCGAACGGCTCTGCGGTGCGGAGCCCGAGCCGGAGGAGGCATAAATCCGCGATTGGAAACACGCCCCTATGTGAACCTATGCCAGCAGCTTAAATTATTCGTTAGAAAACTAATTGTCAGATATTTGGATTTGCGGGAAAGGCCGTGTAATTTTGTGGGACGACTTTGGGATAAAAGTCGCCGATCAATTTGACGGTTCCCCCGTTCTCTTGGGGGATGTGATAGTTAAGCCGGGGGCAGCACGCACCGGTTTTTTTCACCGCATATCGAGTAAATCAGATGGTTCCCGGAGGTATCCGAACCCGGAGCAAGAACCCAGATCCTCGGCAGTATCAACTATCATCACACAACCGTTATGCAGGACTATCCGGATCAGAGAAGCGCAGAGGCCGCTTCCGTAGAGGAGCTTTTTCTGGGGCTCCAGGAGTCATTCGCCGAGGCGCAGGCCCGCGCCATCGAGGAGAACAGATCCTTCACCAAAACCGAGTTCTTCCGTTTCGACAAGCTCGGAACCTACCGCCTTCGGGTGCTTCCCATCGCCCCCAGCCGTGAGGACGCCGTGGAGCGCCGCGGGTACGAGTACCCCGTGCGGCAGCTTCTGATGGAACTTCAGCGCCCCTCAAGCAGCGAGAAGACCTCCAGCATGTACGTCACCACGCCCCGCGCCACGGAGGCCGGCTACTCGCTCGACCTTATCGACACCTACCGGCGCCTGGCCGCCGAGGCGGCACGCGAAGCCGGGGACGAGAAGCTCGCGGAGAAGATCTCCGGGGGCAGCTACGGCGGCGGCCTGAAGTTCAGCTACGGGCACGCAATGTATGTCATCGACCTGAAGGAGCGCGCCAAGGGACTGCAGCTGCTCACCCTGAGCCACGCCCAGTTCAAGGAGCTCGACGAGCGCCGCTTCCGTCTCTGGGAGAAGAAGCTCCAGAAGAACCCCCAGCACCCGTGCCCCGTATCGTCGGTCTACAACGCCTATCCCGTCGAGGTCGAGAAGCGCAAGAACGGCGGCAAGACCGAATACTGCTTCTCGATCGACAACGAGTCCGACCACGAGGGGCTCTCGCGCGAGGAGCTGACGATGCTCATGAACAGCCCCCGCATCCCGGAGGTCGTCTACCGCTATACGCGCTACCACTTCGAGGCGACGCTCGAATTCCTGCGTCAGTGCGACGTGCGCTATGAGCTGCACGTCATGGAGAGTAGCGATATGGCCGAGGCCATCGAGACCTTCCGCGCGGAGATCCCGCAGGAGGACACCTCGTCGTTCAGCTTCGACCGCCGCACGAAAGACGCGCGCGACAACGCGCCGGGCGGGGCCCTGACCCTCGACGCCCTCTGCAGCCGCTTCGAGTCTCTCAAGGCCGCGGGGCTGGGCGACAAGACCGAGGAGGGACAGGAGCTGAGGGCCATGATCCGCAGCTTCATCGAGCAGGAGAGGCTCTCGGTGCGCGTCACGCGCTCGGTGAGCAACGACGACCTGCTGGACATGATCGAGGACGCCCTCGCCGACAGGGCCGCCGAGGCCGAAGAGCCCGAAGAGGCCGGGGATACGGACAGCACGGAAGAGGTCCCGCGCCGCAGGCGTTAAAACCCGCATCGCAAGCATTGTTACATGACGAATCCGGGAGCGCTCTGCGCGCTCCCTTTTTTCAGCGCTGTATTTTACGATGAATAGCCGGAAAATAGCGTGTATGCTTCTGATGAACGACATACACATCTCCAAAGACAATATCGCGGAGTTCGACCGCAACTGGAACGAGGCCCTGGAGCTGTGCCGCAAGAGAGGCATCCGCGAGATCGCCCTGGGCGGCGACCTGTTCCTGAGCCGCGCCTCGCAGACGCTCGATGTGCTGCTGGCCGTGCATGACGCCCTGCTGCGCACGGCCGACGAGGGCATCCGCATCACCCTGGCCGAAGGCAACCACTGTAAAGTGGATCAGGAATCCCTGCGCGGCTACTGCCACGTCTTCGACCGTATGCCTGCCGTCACGGTCGTGGACGACTTCCTCACCCTCGACGATCCCGCCTGGGAGTTCGCCCTGCACATGATGAGCTACTTCCCCGAAGGGGGCAGTTTCACGTCCCGTCTGCAGGCCCTGCGCATGGGAGGGCTCGTGGAGGGTAAGCTCAACTACCTCTACATCCACGAGGGGGTGAACGGGGCCCTGGCGACCCCGGCCCCGGACGAGCTGCCGGCCCGCATCTTCGAGGGCTTCGACCGCGTCTTCGCGGGGCACTACCACAACCGGGCCGTAGTTGCGGGAACCCGCATCGAGTATATCGGCTCCTCGCGGCAGTTCAACTTCGGCGAGGACGAAGAGAAGGGCTACACGATCCTCTACACGGACGGCTCGCAGGAGTTCGTGCGCAACGAGGCGAACCTACGCTACCGCACCCTTGACACCACGGCCGACAAGGTCGACGTCCACCTGCTGGACCGCATCGACGAGCTGCGCGCCGACCCCCGCTGCCGCCTGAAGGTCCGCGTGCGGGCCTCCGAGGCCCAGACCGTAGACCGGCAGCGCCTCCTGGCGGCCGGGGCCAGCAAGGTCGAAGTGGTGGCCGAAGACGCGGCCCTCCTCGAAGCGCCGGAAGAGGAGGTGCTCGACAAGTTCGACGGAGCACGCCTGCGCCGCGCCTACGAGGAGTTCTGCGCGGGCCGCAGCATCGACGACGTAGCCCTCGGCATCGCTTATCTCACCAAAATCGAAACGACACCATGTGGTATTTAGCACATATCTCAGCCTCCAATATCTGCTCCTTCCGCGAGTTGGAGTACACGCCCGCGCAGGGCACCACGACGCTCATCTTCGGGCACAATGCCGACAACGAGTCGCAGCGCAGCAACGGCTCGGGCAAGTCCACGCTCATCGAGGCCATCACGCTCGGCCTGACGGGCTCCCCGCTGCGCAAGGTACGCGCCGAGGAGGTCATCAACGACGCGGCCGAGGAGTGCCGCGTGGCCCTCACGCTCATAAACCGCACTACGGCCGAAGAGCTACTCGTGGAGCGCACGATACCGCGCCGGGGTACGGCCTCGGTGCGCTGCTTCCGCACGCTCGACGGGCGCCGCGAGGAGGTGGCCCAGCCCAGCGTCGAGGCCGCCAACCGCTACATCCTCGAACGGCTGGGCGTCACGCGCGAGGAGCTCTTCTTCGCCTTCATCCTCTCGCGCCACCGCTACGAGGACTTCCTCTCGGCGTCGGACCGCGAGAAGAAGGAGATCATCAACCGCTTCAGCGGCGGCGACCGCGTGGACCAGGCTATCGCGCAGGTCGTGGCGGACCTCGCGCCGCTGCGGGACGAGCTGCGGGCGGTGGATCTGGAGCTGGCCGGCATCGACGGACGCATCGGGATGCTCGCCGAGCAGATCGCCCGCGAAGAGGAGAGCCGCACGGAGAAGGAGCTCTCCCGGCGCGAGAAGGTTGCCGGGATACAGGCCGCGGTCGCCGCCAAGCGCAACGCGATCCGTGCGTGCGGCGATAAGATCGCCCGGCACAGCCAACACCTGGAGCGCATCGAGGAGGCGGAGGAGCGGCTGCAGGAGGTCGAGAACTCCGCAGAGCCGCTCGCCGCGAGCATGGCCCGGGTGCGGGAGCTGCTCGCGCCCCTGAGCGACGCAGAGTTAAGCGACTGGACGGGGATCGTGGCGGCCAAAAACCGCGAGATCGCCGAGATCCGCACCGAGATCGACAAGTGGACGCAGATCATCGCATCCATCGGCCAGAAGCTTGCAGTGGCCCAGGCGGAGCTTATCGCCCGCAGCAAGGAGTACGACTACTTCCGGCAGGAGGCCTCGGACAAGGGCGCGGCGCTCGACGGGGAGATGCAGTCGCTCACCGAACGGCTCTCTGCCGCCAACACGCAGATCGAGGCCCTGCAGCGCCGCAAGCGCGCGGTATCGACCGCCGTGGAGACGCTCCACGCCCGCCTGGCCGGGACGGTGGAGTGCCCCGCCTGCGCGCATCGTTTCCTGGTCTCGGACCGGGACTTCGACGTGGCGGCGGCAACCCGGGAGCTCGAAGGCCGCAAGGCGGAGTTCGCGCAGGTCGAAGAGGAGCTGCTCGACAGCGGGCTTGAAGCCGAGAAGGTCGAGCAGATGATAACGGCCGTGCGGGGAGAGATTCGCGACCTTCACGCCCTGCGCCACGACTGGGATGAGCGCATGGCAGGGACCCGACGCTCCGTCGAGGCCGCCGAGTACGAGATGGAGGGCGCCAGGTTCAACATCCAGCGCTGCCGGGATTATGTCGCGGCCCGCACCCGCGAGGTCGAGGAGATTCGACGCAACCTCTTCGACGAGGCCTTCGACCGTCTGGGCGCGGTGCGTAAGGCTGCCGAGCGCGCCATCGAGCAACTCCGCGCCGAGACGGCGGCGGCCGAGAGTTCGATCGACACCCTGCAGCAGACCCTCGCGGAGATAGAGCGGGCCACGGCCTCGGAGCTGATCGCATCGCTCAAAGCCTCGCTCAAGGGCTATCGAACCCAGTCCGCCGAGGTGGCGGCGCGCCGCACGGGGATCGACGGGCGCATCGCGGCCCTCGAAGCACAGCAGCAGTATTTCGTGCAGTTCCGCACCTACCTGGCCAACACGAAGATCGAGGCCCTGGCGGGGATGATAAACCGGGTGCTCGACGACATCGGCTCCGACCTGCGCGTAAGCCTCTCGGGATATACGACCCTCAAGAGCGGCGCCGTGCGGGAGAAGATCTCCGTGTCGATCATCCGCGACGGGCTGGACGCCGGGACTTTCGGGAAGTTCTCCGAGGGCGAGCGGGCACGGGTGAACACCGCCTCGGTGATCGCCATGCAGCGCCTGGTGAACGGCAACTGCCCGCCGGGCGGAGGGCTGGACCTGCTGTGCATGGACGAGATCCTCGACGCGGTGGACGCCGACGGACTGGCGGGCGTCTTCGCGACGCTCGGCAAGCAGTCCCTCACGGCCCTTGTTGTGTCGCACGGACTCGTGCAGGAGGGATATCCGCACCGCATAACCATCGTCAAGGAGCATGGAGAATCGCGCATCGAGCGAAGGTAGCCTCCGAAGGGAGCAACTGCTGGCCCTCGACATCGCAACACGCACGGGATACTACTGCCTGCACGGCTCCGGCGTGTGGGACTTCCACGCCACGCGCTCGCGCCACACCTACCTCTCGTTCTACACCACGCTGCAGGAGTTCATCCTGCGCTACGGCATACGGCGCATCGTGGCCGAGGACGTGAGCTTCAACGCCCACAACCGCGACCTGCGTAAGCTCTCCGAACTGCGGGGCATCATGCTCCTGGTCTCCGAAGAGCTGGAGCTGCTGCCCGTGGAGTTCGTGAACGTCTCGACGCTCAAGAAATGGGCCACGGGCGACGGCCGCGCCGACAAGAGCCGCATGATCGCCGCATGCCGCAACGACTACCGCTTCGAGCCCGCCTCGCACGACGAGGCCGACGCCTTCCTGCTCTTCCACTACTTCGTACGCAAATACCGCGTGCGGTAAGATTCCTTAACCCGCACACCGGGCGGCACGCCGCGCCGGCATCGATTCCAAGTTGACGCTAACCATAAGCTGACAGATCCCACAAGATGAATTATCCACCGACAAGTCAGCAAGAGAGTGAAAGCGCAACCATCCCCGTCGTCCTATATCGACACCGAAGAGTCTGTCCGGGAGCGGACTCTTCTTTTCGAGCAACTGATCATGCCCAACCGCAACCTCGTATACAAGATGTCCATACGGTTTACCAACCGCTGGGAGCATGTCGAGGAGAACTACAACGAGTGCCTGGCCAACCTGTTCCGCTACATCCACACCTACAACCCGGAGAAGTCCCTTCAGAATTGGATCTTCATCTGCTGTAAACGCCTGATCCACGACCTGGACCAGCGGCGTGCGGCGTTCCGCACCACGGACGACCTGCACCCGGAGCATATCGCCAGCCACTATGCCGAGGACGCGACGCAGGTGAGCGGTAACTGCATGGGGCTCGACAACTATACCGAGCTTTACAACGACGACATCCTGCGGGCGCTCACGCGGCTGAACCCCATCTACCGCGAGGCGCTGCTGCTGCAGCAGGCCGGCTATAAGCTCGAAGAGATCATGGAGATAACTTTCCGCAACGGCACGCTCAGGACCCCCAATATCGAGACGGTCAAGAGCCGGCTGTTTCTGGCCAAGCTGAAGATGCGACAAATGATCGACCGCGATGGAAACAGCCGTAAAAAGTAAGTGGGCCATACGGCTCTTCTCCCACCTGGTACGCCGGACCCTCGACGCGGGGTTCCGCTTTCCGGGCGGCGCCGCAGCGCGGCGGGCCGTCGAGGGGTGCGTCGTGGCCCTCGAAGGGCGCATCGGGCCCTTGGACCGCGAGCGCGTCGCGGACTTCTGCATCTGCCAGGTATACACGCTTTCGTTCACAGGCTCCGGGCCATTGCGCAGGCGCTGGCGGGCGGCACGCTCCTTCAGCGCGGCGGCCGTAGAGCGCTTCATGGCCGACGGGAAGGGGGCTCGACGAAGGGAGGAGCGCTGGCTCGCGGAGCACGGGCTCGCGCGCGGCATGTTGGCAGACTTTCTACGGGACCGCTCGCAGCACCCGCTCGCGAAGTTCATATACCCCGAATATGAAGACCGCACCAAGGCCCGGCAGGCGGGGACGGAGGCCGGGCTCTACGTCTGCTCGCTCTCGACGCTGCTGTGGACGCCCTTTTCGCCCGTATGCCGCACCTGCGCCATGGCCGGGGCGTGCCGCCGGATGACGGGAAGCCGCTATCCCGAGCTGCTGCGCATCCGCGAAGAGGAGTATGCGAAAGGAGGCGTGCGATGAGTGCCGCGCGCAATGCCCTTACGGCCGAGTACCTCTACGAGCTCTACTCGACGGCGATACGCAACGACGCGGTGTGCGGCGTGCTGGTGACGCACATGCGGCGGGAGTACCTCCCGGACCGTACGTTCCAGCATGTTCAGGAGCTCTTCGCCAGCCACTACCGCACCTACAAGGCCCCGCCCTCGTATGCCGTGCTCGCGCAGACATTCGCCTCGGACTTCGACGCCCTGGAGCTGGTGAACACCTTCCGCGAATACGACGGGGAGAACAACCCCGAGGTGGTGGTAGACCTGCTCGAAACATACATCAAAGGCGTGCACTTGCAGGCCGTATATGCCGAGGTAGGAAAGCTCTACAACCAGAGCCGCCAGGCCGAGGCCGAGGAGAAGCTCAAGGAGTACGCCGAGTGGCTCGCGGGATTCACGCTCAAGAGCTCGGCGTTCGTGGATGTGGTGAAGACCTTCTCCGTGCGTTTCAGCCGCAACCGCCGCCGCGAAGAGGAGCTGCAGGCGTCGGGACTGAAGCCCGTCACGCGCTTCTACATCGCGGACCTGGATGCGCTCAATGCCGGGCGCAACCTGCGCGGGCAGCTATCGTGTCTGCTGGCGTCGACGGGCGTGGGCAAGAGCCACATGGCAAAGCATATCGGACTGCGGGCCGACATCGACGACGGACTGCATGTGCTGCACTTCCAGCTCGAAGGGTCGGAAGAGGAGGCTCTGAATGCCTACAGCGGCGGACTCATCGCCCGCAACGCCTTCTACTTCGAGCGGGGGCATATCTCCGAGCTGGAGATGCGCCGCTTCGAAAAGCAGATCGAGCAATATGCCGGGAGCATCACCGTGCGCTCGTTCCCGCGCTTCGCGGCCCGCATCTCGACCATCGACATCCGCAACGGCATCGCCGAGTACCGCAAGATCAACGCCCGAACGCCCGACATAGTCATCATCGACTCGATGGACCTTTTGACCGACGCCTCACGACGACAGTGGGGAGCCGAGCACGAACGCAGCAAGCGCATCGCCGTGGCGAACGACCTGAAGGACCTGGCATCGGACGAGAACGTATGGATGGTGGCAACCTACCAGGCGACCATCGAGAACCGCGACTGGCTCAACGACGAGAACAACGTGCTCACCGAGTACAACTGCTCCGAGGCGAAGGGGCTGGCGCGGCCATGCACGCACCTCATATCGCTCAACCAGTCCTCGGCCGAGCGCGAGGCAAACCTTATGCGGCTCCATGTGGCCAAGAGCCGATTCTTCCGAAAGGGGGACACGTTCCGCATAGCCACAGACTACGACAACGAGACATTCTACGATGCGGCACGGACGATGAGTATGAGAAGATAGTTGGGGAATAAAACTATACCTGTTCTAAAAACTTTCAGTGATGTTAGTCATACTCTCGGATGACATAGAACTCTTGGCCCAATTCCGAAGTGAGGTATTCGGCGGCAGCCCTTGTGCCGATTCCGGATAACATGACACTATGGGTGGGGTGATTTTCTACATGGAGTCTGTATACTCCATCTGAATATGTCTTGGACAGTCCTGCATTTTGTAAAGCCTGCGTTATTTCCGAAACTTGTTTGGTACAAACATAAGTCCACCCCCAGTCTCCCATTTGGTCATTGAACTCCGGGTTTTCAGTCAGGTAGTCTTTGACTGCTCTTTGTGCCCGTATGCCTGCCTCTATGACGGCATCCCGAACCTTTTTATCGAGAGCCGGAGTGACGGGAAAATTAGGCATCAGCTTCATTTGCTTGGTGGGAAGATCGTCTATGCGCATACTACTTATATTGCCACCCGATAGATGTGCCATGGACTCTAAGGACAACACCCGTGCTGCGGCGATTTGCTGGCAGTTGTACGCCCTGCCGACATTTGTACCTCCTGCATCATACAATGTCTTCAAATGCGTCAAAATTTCTTCCATTTCATCATTAGTGGGTACTATGATGATGACCTCGGTAAAGAAATCGGCGTAATCTTTCGACAAAAAGAACGGAAGACCTGGCACACCCAAACTATCATAGGGTAAAGCCCAGCGCCATTCTCTTTCATGCGTCCAGTCAGTAGCCTTTTGTCCCGGGCCATAGATTTTGGGAAGATTGGTGGCTACATACCGATATTGTTCCTGGATACCGATACCCGTTTGGGGCGATAACAATCTACCTTGATATACGCCTTGAGTATTCGTACCAGCCTCTATATGAGGAGTTGAAAGCCCGTAAATCACAGGCCTGGCACCGGCTGCAAAAAGCTCGTTACGACGGAAAGCGATGCCGTGATTTCCAACGTATCCCGATAGCTGGCGGAACTTGGCATATTCGATCAAAGCATAGAGTGGCATTTCCGTGAAGCATACGGCAGATTTTGGACCATATATCGTAGGGCTCATATTTCGTATCGACCAGCCGCTCTTGATAAAACCGTCGTGCAGGATCTTTTTCAATACATCAAGGGCCGGAGCATCTTCCTCAAGGGAGTATTCATTCTCCTCATACTCATTCAGGATATGTTTACCATTACCGTACTCGTCGTAATAGTCCGGTAAACGCAAGTCTCCGACATAGCCCTCTAATTGGGCTATGTCGGCCAATGTAGATGGGTCATCTTCGGGTTTACGGTCATGTATGAAGTGGATTACCCATTCCGTAAGATCAAGGCGCTGACGGCTATTAGGATTCATAAAGTAGCGTATAAATATATTGATACTGATTATCTGGTAATTGTGCTGTTGTTGTCCTAAATTAGGACTTAGAAAGATAACAAATTTTCAGGGAAACACCAACTCTAAATTTTGTTCCCGGCCTACTCTTAAAGGCCATGAACAAGGAACATACATACCTTACCGAAGAGATCGCGCGTGAGCTCGGAGCCCGGCGCGACGGCTCGGGCCGCAACCTCATCGCCCGCTGTCCGTACTGCGGCAAGGAGGGCAAGTACGGCGTCTACATAGGCCCCGCCACGTCCCGCAAGCAGCCCTTCATGGCGCACTGCTTCTCCTGCGGGGCGTCCACGCACTCCCTGGAGCGGACGCTCGAAGCCATCGGCCGGCCCGACCTGATGGTGACGCCCACCGCGGACCCCGGCGCCAAGCTCGACTGCACCCTGTTGTTCCCGCTCGCCGCGCAGGAGGAGATCGACGACGAACTGGGCATCGTGCAGATGCCGGAATTCTGGCGCCGCACCTTCCTGCACCCGTACCTCAAGGGCCGCGGCTTCACCTTCGACGACTACGAGTTCTTTCCGGTGGGTACGACGCGGGGCGTGAACTTCCGCTACGACGACTACGTGATCTTCCCGGTCATCGACTCCGGGGATACGGTGGGATACGTCGCCCGCCACCTCTGGCCCAAGGGCGAGATCGACGCCTATAACCGCCGTGCGAAATTTACGGGCGACTATCCCATACGGCGCTTCAGGAACTCTACCGAAAACGACTTCGTCAAGCTGCTCTACAACTACGATGCGGTGGTGGAAGGCAGCACCGAGACGGTGATCCTCTGCGAAGGTATTTTTGATGTTGTGGCCCTCACACGCAAGCTCGACCTCTACGAATCCTCCCGCGTGGCCGTGGTGGCGACCTTCGGCAAGAAGGTCTCGCAGGCCCAGATCTACAAGCTCCAGACAAAGGGCGTGCGCAACGTCGTGGTGGGCTACGACGGCGATGCGGTGGACGCCACGAAGAAAACCGCCGGGGAGCTCAGCCGCTACTTCGAAGTGCTCGTGGCCGACATTCCCGACCCGGAAAAGGATTGGGAAGACCTCTCGCCGCAGGAGATATACGACCTCTTCGCATACCGCCTGCATACGCCCGTAGAGTATAAAATCAACAAGATACAGCAACTATGAACGATCTTATCCGATGGCTCGACAGCCAAAACATAGACTACCGTGTCGTGGACAGCGAGGTGGTCGATATACCAGAGTTCGGACGCCTGTTCCGCGCCGACCTGTCCGGTGTGAAAAGCATCTTCCGCCAGCGGGGCGACGAGCAGGTTTTCAACCTGATGGAAGACCCGCAGACGCTCATCGACGAGGGCATCTTCCACGTCGCCTTTCCCTTTGGCGACAACTGGTACTACTACGACCTGCGCGACGAGTTTTCGATGAATATCTTAAAGCATATCGGCCGTCCCAAACCCGACGGCTGCGACATCCCGTTTGTCAATTTGGGCGTACACACGCCCTACGAGCTTCTGAACGGCTCGGGCGACATCGCAAGCTGGGTTGTCAAAGCGAAATGGCTGGGCCAGACAGCTCTCGGCATTGCGGACAGAAACACCCTCGCCGCCAGCCTCGTCCTGCAAAAGGAGTGCGCCCGGGCCGGCCTGAAACACGTCTTCGGATACTCCCTGACGCTCGACCACGAGGAGGGCGAAGTGCCGCTGAAGGTCTACTGCCAGACACAGCAAGGATTTCAGAATCTGCTGCGCATCCAGAAGGCTGTGATGGTGGACCGTGAAGACGGCAGGATCGACATCGAGGCCCTGGTGGCCTGCGGACGTGGCAATGTCCTTGTGCTGGGTACGCTTGCGGCATATTGGATGACTCAAAACCGTCCGATCATCGTGCGGCTACGCGAGGCGTTCGATGCGCTCTTCTACCAGATCGATCCTACGGAGTTCAAGGCCGACCGTATCGACGTACAGCGACTGGAGAGTATGCGGCGCTATTTCCACGCGTTCTGTCGAGGCGGCGCGTTCGAGGTGGAGCCGGTACTGATCCCGGACAGCTACTACATCGACCGGGACGACGCCCGCAGCAAGATCGTCCTGAACAAGATCGCGACGGGGGCCGCACACGAGCAGAGCGACGAGCAGTATCTGCGCTCGGCCGGAGAGCTGCTCGACAAGCTGCGGCCGCTGTTCGACCCTGCACGCTGGGACGTAGACGAACTGTTCCGACGGATGTGCCGCAATACGGGGCAGATCGCCGAGGGCGCCGAGGCCCGCTTCGAGACGGGTCGGATGTATATGCCGCGCTACGATATGACCTCCGAGGAGAAACTCCGCTACGGCGACCGGCACCGCATGTTCCTCGCCCTGCTGGATGAGGGCCTGGAGCGGAAAATACCCCAAGAGGACCATGCCCGCTACCGGGAGCGGTTGCGGGACGAAGTGTATATCATCGAATCCACCAACAACGTGGATTATTTCCTGATACAATGGGATATTATGCAAGAGGCGCACCGCAGGGGCATCGTAACCGGTATCGGTCGCGGTTCGGCCGGAGGGTCGCTCGTATCGTACCTACTGGAGATCATCTCCATCGATCCGCTGGAGTACGACCTGCTCTTCTCGCGTTTTCTCGTTCCGGAGCGCTGCGGACTCTACTGGCAAGACGAGGTTACGAAATTCTGCGGTCGCATAGACCTTCCCCCGGGCAGCAAATATGTAGAGCTGCAGCTCGATGGGCATACGCTCCGTTTCGAGCGTGACGCACGACTGCGCATCCTGCGCGGCGCCGAGGAGCTGACCGTATATGCCGACGAGCTGCGCTGCGACGATGAGCTGATCCTCGACAATAAGGATATGCTCTGGAATATGGACGAACACCGCTAACAGATCAATACTATGCTGAAAATACGACAAGTGAGCATCGAACGTACCGACCGGACGCTTTCGGTCCTCGACAGCGACGTGGGACGCGGTCTGCGACAGGGAGGCCACTTTACGCCCCCAGACATCGACTCGGACATACAATCCGACCGCCGTCAGGAGATCCGGGAATATCTGGAGCAGAGGTATAATACCGATGGGCGGCAGCGGGTCTTCTCGGCCGGGACGTTCTCGACCCTGAAACTCAAGGCTGCGATCAAGGACGTGGCGCGCGTCCACCGCGTATCGCACGGACTTGTGAATTACATCACGGCGATTTTCGAGGACGACAACATGACCTGGACGGACCTGTTCCGCCTGGCAGCGCGTAACGCGAAGGTGCGGCGTTTCGTGAATGACTATCCCCAGGTGGTGGAAGATATACAGGGGATCATGGGCCAGCCGCGTGCGGCCTCGATTCACGCTTCGGCTGTCATCGTCACTCCGGCGGAAAAAGACGGGTGCCCGGCCGAATGTTTCGACTTTCTGCCGATCCGCAAGATGGACGGCCTGCTGGTCTCAGAGCTGGACGGATACTCCGTAGAGGAGATCGGTCTGCTCAAAGAGGATATCCTGGCAACCAAGGAGCTCTCGAAGCTCGGGGCCGTTATCGGCGATGTCAATCGTGAATACGGCACGCACTACACGCTGGAAGATATTGCGCGGCATGAATTGCGCGATGAAAAAACCTACCGCCTGCTTGCCGACGGATATACCCAGAATGTCTTTCAGTTCTCCTCGCGCGGCATTACCAAATTCATCATGGATGTACAGCCGGACTGCATCGAGGATCTGGTGGTCATCAACGCACTGTACCGTCCCGCGACGCTCGACGTAGGTGCTACGGAGGAGTACGTGCGTTATAAGCGCGGTGAGGTCACCCCGGTCTATGGTTTCGGAACGTACGAGGCAACCAAGAACACCTATGGTCTGATGACCTACCAGGAGCAGTTTATGTCCATCGCGCATACACTCGGAGGCTTCGACCTGGGTAAGACGGACGTGCTGCGCAAGGCGATCGGCAAGAAGAATCCGGAGCTGATGGCCTCGCTCAAAGACGACTTCATCGCAGGAGCCATCACCAATGGGTGCCCCGACGACGAGGCCCGCGAGATCTGGCACAAGATCGAAACGGCCGGCGGCTACTCCTTCAACCGCTGCATCAGCGGCCGAGAGCGTATTTACCGTCCCAAATGCGGGCGCTGGCAGCCTACCATCGCCCAGATGTACCGCCTGATGAATAGTGTTCAATATGCTCGGGAAACAGGACATTTGCCGTTACGAAACAAATATTTGAGTTACGGCTACGGCGTAGCTTTCTCGTTGAATGAAAAGCAGCGTCTGGTAAAGAACCGCATCAAGGATATCTGCTTTGCGGGATATAAGGCCGTCTACCGTATTACGCTGGAAGACGGCCGGAAGCTGGACGTGACTGCCAACCACAAGCATCCGACCCAGCGCGGCATGCTGCGCACGGATCAACTGATCGTCGGTGAAGACCGTATGTTCGTCAATGCCGGCCGCTCCAAGATCGACAGTGATTTCCGCTTTACGGATAAAGGCCGGGGAAACGATCCCGAGTACCACGATCCGGGTCTCAGTAAATGGGGAGAAAAAGGGTTAGACACTGCTCTCGTTACTGTCACATCCGTCACGTATCTCGGCGAAGAAGAGGTTTACGATGTGGAGATGGAGGCCCCGCACCACACCTTCTTAACGGGCGAAGGCGTCGTGACCTGCAACAGCCACGCTGCGGCCTATGCCCTTACGGCCTATGCCGGCGCCTGGCTCAAGGCCAACTACGCCACGGCCTTCTATACCGTAGCCCTGCAGTGGGCCGACGATACACAGATCGCGACGCTGATGTCCGAGATGGAACAATGCTCCACGGCCCGTATCGTGCCGCCCGACATCAACCGCTCGGCCGTGCAGTTCTACACCGACTACCGCAGTGACAGCATCTACTGGTCGCTGAGCCGTATCCGCATGGTCGGCGTCAAGACCGCGGAGTACATCGTCCGGGAGCGGGAGCGCTGCGGGAACTTTACGAGCATCGAGGAGTTCATTCGCCGCATCTTCCGTCGCCGCTTCCACAAGCTGCGGACGTGGGAAGACGAGGAAACTCCCGCCTCGGAAGGCCGTGTGCCGGTGAATGCCCGCCACGTCAAGCACCTGATCCTGGCCGGGTGCTTCGACGCCCTGGAGCGTATCGACGCCGTGGACGAACGCTACGGCCTTCTGCAGCGGGCCGCCACGGAGCTCGGCTTCGCCCTTGACGAGCGGGAGTTCGACCCGCAGCAGATCGACAAACACTATTTCTGGACACGCCTGCAGATTGCCGTGTCGGGCATCGGCTCGATTGACTATCGCCGCATCTTCGACAGCTCTGCGGCACGGCAGCAGGTCAAGGGCCGCACCTCGTACATGAGTCTGCGCGAGGCTGCAGTATTGGAAAACGAAGGGAAAAGAATCGCCGTGTGTGCAACCGTAACACAGGTCGAGGAGCTATCCTATAAGGACAAGACCACCGGGGATCGGGTGGCGTTTTGCAAGATCGTCCTACAACAGAACACTGACACGATGGAACTGGTCTGCTGGAACGACTTTTACAGTGCGCACCGCAGTGAGATTGCCGCTCTCAAGTACCGCATCGTGATCGTCTCGGCGGTCATCAAGTACAGCGACTATGCCGGAGTCAACACGTTGAACACGTATAAAACATCCATACTATCGCAGACAGAATGAAACCCACGATTATTGCCATCGTCGGAGCGTCGGGCTCCGGCAAAACCACGCTGTCGAAGTACCTGCGGCAGCGTTTCGAGATACCGGTCATCGTCTCGACGACCACCCGGCCCCGACGGGAGTCGGAGACCGAAGGCGAGGATTACTTCTTCGTGAGCAGCACCAAAGCATACCGCCGCGAGGAAATGCTGACCTACACCCGCTTCGGCAAGTACGAATATTTCTCGCTGCGCCGCCAGCTCCCGGCGTCGGGTTACTGCTCCTACGTGGTGGACGAGAATGGCGTAAAGTCCCTCAAACGCTCCGCAGGCGAGCGATATAATGTCTTCGCCGTCTATGTCGCCTGCCGCCGGGAAACGCTCCTTTCACGCGGCATAGACGCCGAGCGCATCGCCCGCGACAGCCACCGCCCGCAGGTAGACTATTCGCAGATCGACGTGGTACTGGGCAACAACGGCACCGAGGAGGAGTTCCAAGAGGCAGCCGAACAACTCATGCAAATTCTCGAACAATGGCAGCACCTGCAGTAACCCCCAAGATCTATACAGCCATCGGTCTGGACTTCGAGACGGGAGGGCTCGATCCGGCGCGTTGCGCCTGCACCCAGATCGCCCTGCAGGCCCTGCGTCTCGATACGCTGGAGGTATTCGACCGCTACGAGAGCTACATCGCCCCGTACTGCAAGCAGGAGCTGGGAGCCGCACGCCGCAAGGTGCTGCGTGCCAAGAACGTCCCGGTAGACAGTGCCGAGCGCATGGACTACGAACAGGTGGCGCTCGACTATTCGGGCATTACGATGGAGATGCTTGCGGCGCAGGGCATTCCGCTAAAAGAGGTGGCAGCGTCGGTCATCGACTTTACACGGCGTGTGACGCTCTCCAAGGGTGTGCAGTGTAAACCCGTGCTGATCGGCCAGAACATCACCTTCGACGTCGGATTCCTCACGCAGCTGATGAACTACGCCGGCCTTACGGCCGAGTACGAGAAGGTCTTTGCCGGGAGCAAGGATTTTTACGGCAACTTCCAGCCGCTCTACCTGGATACGATCCTGCTTGCAAGGCTCGCTCTGGCAGGCGATCCGTCCGTGGCCTCGTACAAACTGGAGCTGGTCGCCGAACGGCTCGGCATCGAACTCGACGACGCTCACGACGCGGCGGCCGATACGGCGGCGACGCTCGACATCGTACGGGTATGCGCCGCACGCCTGCGCAGCGGCGACGGCACGCTCCCAGCCGCCACGCCCCGGCAGAAAACAAGAGATCATTTTCAGATATAACGACGATACGCAATGGAACAGAACGATCATATAACGCTCGGACGCAACGAGCAGGGCGAAGAGACCATCACCTTCCGCGTGGAAGATCTGACGACATACGGCGTGCTGGGCAGTGACGGCGTGGAATTCATGGCCGCGATCTCGGGCTACGGGCTCAATATCGCCTTCAACATGAAGCTCATCAACTCCCTGGCCGATGCCGAGGCGATGGCCGACGGTATGGCCGATGTCTTCTATGAAGCCCTAATGGAGCAGCTGATCGCTCAAAAGCGGGACTTCGCAAAACCTCCCGAGCCGCAGCGGCCTATTCTTGAGTGAAGGAAGAAAACCATGAAGAAGAACGAAATACAGGTCGTACAAGCCGAAGAGGTCGAGGTGCTGGATGCGGAGCGCCCCATGTCGCTGACAGAGGCGCAGGAGCGGTTCTGCCAGCTATACGTCTGCGGTGGCGTGCGCTATGCAGGGCAGTTGGACAAATGTTACAAGGAAGCCTTCGGTTCAGACCGAGGCTCGGAGACCGCAGCCCGCAAGCTCACGCGCAATCCTGCCGTCGTGGCCCGCATCCGCGAGCTCGGAGCCGAGATGATCTCAGAAACGGAGAGTATCGCCATCAAGATGCAGATCAGCCAGACGCTGCGTACCATCCTCAAGGAGACCTCGACGGATATCTACCGCGACCGTTACGGAAACCCGCTCTCCCCGGCGCCCATGCGTGCCGTAGCGGTGAATGCCGCCAAGGCGCTCATGGAGATGTACCCCGTGAAGAACGGCGGCGATGCGAAGTTCAAGATCGAAGGCAACGACAACAACATCGTCTTCAACGTTATCGTCCCGCGGATCGAGAACCCTGACACCCATGACCGGGAAGAGTAAGCGCCCCGAAAGCAGGAAGGTATCCCGGCGGAGTGTCGAGCGCACCGTATATCTGATTCTGATAATCCTATTGGCGTTATATGGAGTACGGGATAGCGAAGCCGCCGTCAGCCTGCTCGGAGCCATCAAGGATGCGTTTTCACTGCTGATAAACAATACGCCATGACAAGCACAACTGAAAAACTCAAAAAATTCGTGGAAGATAACTTCAAGATTATCGTCACCGTACTTGCATTCTTCGTGACGATGTACGTGCAGCACACCAATAATACGGCCCGCATCGCCGAGTTACAAAGCAAGTGCGTGGATCTGGAAACGCGGATCGAGGATCAGTACGACCGCATCAACGCCATCAAGCTCGACAAAGCGGTCTTCGAGGCCACCATGGCTCAGTTCTCATCCATCCAGTACGATCTGCGGGAGATGCGGGACGACATCAAGGAACTGCTTAAAAACAACCAATGACATGAAAAACGTAACAGCGAAAGTAAGAATCATACCCACCGACGAACTCAGCACCCTGCACCTGGCCGGACTATGCGGCCGGTGCGGCACGGTTACCGAGCAAGTGTTCAGTACCGGAGAACAACTGATTGGCTACATGGTGCTGCTCGACAAGTCCTTCCAGGGCGAGTACCTCTGGTTCATACCCGAAGATGCCGTAGAGGATGCGGAGGATCGTTAATCGCCTGCTGCTCGTAGCTCTGGCGGTGCTTGTCATCGCCACGGGCCTACTGTGGCGCCGGGCCGCAAGGCTCGAACGCGAGCGTGACCGTTACCGCAGCAACACCGAAACGCTGCTCTCGGATGTGCAGCGCCGCCATATAGACTCTACGACGATGGCTCTCGACGTGCGGGCACTGCGCCTCACGGTGGCCGAGTACGAGGAGTACCGGGCACACGACGCCGAACAGATACGACGCCTCGGGGCCCGGATCAAAGACCTCGAAGCGGCGGCGCGGCATCAGCTGGAGGTGCAGGCCCAAATTACGGCGCCCGTGCGGGATTCGGTGATCGTGCGCGACACGGTATTCGTACCCGCGAAGACCGTGGAAATGATAAACCCCCATATCGAATTTCGGGGTGTCATCGCGGACAGCGTACTCAAGGCCGACATCCGTCTGCCCGTTACGCTCCATCAGGCCATATCCGTAGAGTACAAGCACAAGTTCTTATGGTGGCGATGGAAGGTCAAGGGCATCCGGCAGGTCATCAGCAGCGACAACCCCTACGTCGAGGTCAAATATTCGGAGTACATACAGATCGAGAAGACAAAACGCAGATGACATTCCGGGAGCGGCGATCCGCTTCCGGAATTATGTTTATGGGAATATAATGCAGCCAGAGTAACACCTTTTCAGATTGTCCTATATGCAGAACCTGCGATACAGGCGGCAAAGGTGTCACTCACTATAAGTCTTCTTTATGTTGTGAGCGATGTGGTCTATGTCAGGGAATAAGCTCGCTTCGGTAATTCCCAATGCGGTAAGTTGTTTGAGGATAGTTTGTTTCTTTTTTGCAGGAATCGGAAATTTTTTACATCCGAATACGCCGGGAAGATATGGGCATTTCTGTTTCGAGTCATTTATGCCAAATAAGAAAAACGCTCCCTCCTGTTTGGCGATTCTTGGGTTATCGATTTTGGGTTTTACGAAAAAGACGGATTCTATGTCTTTGGGGTCTACTACCGGATGGAAGTGCGGCTTCTCGGAGCACTGAATTTCGTGAAGTAAGTATATGATAGGATCCTGTTTGTTGAACTCATCTCTTTCTAAGTCTTTGATGTCGTGTATGTCGAAACTGAGAGGACGTCTTGCGATATTGGAAACGACGCTGACCGCATCCCCGTCCGAATACTTGGTCAATGGAGCGTCGGCATCGATACTGAACAAAAACAGACAACCGTCTTTCTTTTCCGTGGCTTTGTCAGAGCAGGCGAAATAGAGGGCGACAAGCGGATTACGGGTAATGTCTAGCAGACGCGTGGGCAACCCGTAATGTTGCATTTTCACCAACTTATCGAATGTGCATTTGCAACTGCTAAATTCGGACGGCACGGCACTCTCCATCTCCTTGAACATAATGTGTTCGTGCTTTATCAGGTTATCCGGTTCCCGGTATATTCCGGGAATCAACTCAAAACCTATATCGGGTTGCCCCCGATAATAAAAGATCTGATTGTTGTCCTCCATTACCGATTCATCGAATATGTATTTCATCAGATCGGACACACTGGAGATGGTACCGGCAATTTCTATATATAATCCCTTTTTCTCCTCTATTTCGTCGGTGTCCGAAGCTGGCTCCAGGGCATCCAAGGTCGGGATGGAAAAGTTCATATCTGCCAGCATCGGTTCCTCTGCTGAATCCGATGCCGCTTTCTTCTTTCGCTTTCTTGTTTTTTTTCTGAATGCTTGTTGTGCTTGCCAAGCATCGTTAGATATCTTATACGGGGGTTTGTCGTAACATGCTGCTGCCTTTTCAATAATATGATTATACTCCTCGATGGTTGAAAATAGGGGCTCTATGCTATTTTCACGCAGATAATACGATGTCGGGGAATCCAGAGGGATATAATAATCGGGATCGGTGTAAAACCAGGAAATGGATAGTTTTCGTTTGCCGACACTCTTTATGTTGAGGACGTTGTGTAATGTATCGTTTTGTATGTTATGTTCGAGCGTCTGTTCGAACAGTTTCCATAACTCCGGTATATCATTCGGATGCCGGTCTTTCGCATAAGGGAATAGCCATACTTTCATGGGATGCGAGGTCGGCAGTCCGGCTACGTCAGATGGAACGTCACAGTCCAGGTTCCATTCCAAGTGCAATTTTTGTAGATATTCGATTCTGTGCCGATCGTTATATTTGTTCAGGTACGAGAAAAACGTGAATGGGTCTATCTCGGTCAGTTTTTGGGGACTATTGTCTTCTCCATAATCATTGAATCGGTCGACTCCTATCTTTGTCAATATTTCGATCAACTCCTGTTGCCTGTCCTTGAATTGACGCAGTTTCTGAGCTATTGCCTTATAAGTGGGCACCCATGTGAATTTTGTATTGCTCATAGGATCTCTCCGTTTAGGTCTGTTTGATAGTATCGAATTTAAGTATTTTTTACGTTTTTCGCAAATAACAGAACTGATAACCGGAACGATAACCTAGCGCCGGCGTCTTGTTTTGGATCAGGAGTACTTAATGATTTTGCTAAGACTGTTCAGTCTCCTTTTTCTCACACGCAGATAAGGGAACCAAAGGCGAACATTGTTCCTTATTGACAATCTTGTCGCGCATGGCAGCCTTGTCGTTGAAATTGCGTGAGAGGTTGCGGATCAGTTGGCTGTAATCGTCCGTACCGTCTTCGCGCAAATGGTAGTAGACTTTCACGGAGATGCAGTTGTGGTGCTCAAATATGGTGTTGAGTAACGTACGGTCGGAGTTTCCGCATGAGTGTCCCATAGTTATCACTTGGTACGGTTCGGACTCGATGAATCCCAACAATTTTCGATAATTACTCGTCTCGTGATAACGGACGGATTTGATATTCTCAAGAAAATCGTTGTCCTGCAACTTCTCGATCTGCGTGTAGCCATCATCCAGTTCATCACCGTATCCGAAGATGATAGAGTTACTATCGTTATTTAACTCGCCGTGAATATTGATGACTATATCCTTATCGCGAGCATACAACTTTTCTGCGGTGTGGGTATAATTAAAGTTTAGAATCAATGTATCTTGAGGGGTGCAATATGTCTTTTTGTGGCGGTCGTCACCTAATTTCTTCATAACATAGTGACGCTTTTCCTCGTCTTCTGACCTGCAAAACAGATAGTCCGGATCATCTTGTTTGTCTACGTGAATAATATCGCCTCTTTCGTTATCCTTTCCAATCACTACCATTCTACTGAGAATCGACTCGACAAACAATTTTTGTTTCCCATAGGCTACTTCCTTCGGCTCCACCATACTATCGAATGCCCCTCGAATAGAGGGAAACGGTTCCATTGATGCTTTATCAATTTCTGCTGTTAAATAACTTTCGAGCTTTTTCTTTACGGCCGCGAAGTCCCTGTTCAGTTCCCGCACTTTCTTGTTCCGCGACACATCGTTATCTTCCGCCAGTAAGGCTTTCAGTTTCCTGTAATATTCGTTCTCTATATCAACCCAGTTAGTCAAGGAACAACGCTTGGAGATATGTTCGAAGAATTTATTTTTGAACGTCAGGCACACCGAGCCTTTATAATTTTCATTGTTCTTGTCGTTCAATGTTACAATGAACTCCTGTACGTCTCCGTATGGGTTCTCCGTATGCGATTGTGAGTGAAATAGCTTTGATTCCGCATATTGTTTATCACGAGCTACGTCGAATTGAACGAACTCGTCCTTATAAGGGGAAGGATCGTTGATTACTCCGTAGTTCTGCGCAATCCAGCGCCAATAACCACCGAAGATGTGACCAAAGAATTCAGTCCAATAACTGTCGATAAAATCCCGATACCCCGTTGCCAGGCCGTGTGCCTTATCGAATCCGTTGCCGATGATAATAATTCTGTTCATGTAATTGTGTTCAGATGACGGTAGTCGTGTTATAAAATCCCGCATCCTTAAATGCAAATATACAATCTATTCTTCAAACGCTAAGTCTGTTGCAGAGCTATTCTTCGGTAAACACCACCGAAGATGAAACTTACAGTCACACGTATTTTCAAAGGGCCGGACTACACCATCGGCCGCCTCCACATCGACGGGACCTATTTCTGCGATACGCTCGAAGATCCGGTGCGCCCGCTGCCGGCCTCGTGTCCCTATACCCCCAAAGGCACGGCCTGCCGCTGCGGGGAGAAAGTCTATGCCCGTACAGCCATCCCTGCCGGATGCTACAAGCTGACGATGGAACACAGCCCGCGCTTCAAGCGGCGGTTGCCGTATCTGCACGACGTACCTCATTTCCTGGGCATACTCATCCATTCCGGAAATACGGCCGACGACTCGGCCGGCTGCCTGATCGTGGGCAGGAACAAGGTCAAAGGCAAGGTGCTCGATTCGCGCGTGACATTGGATGCGCTCATCGCCAGGATCGAGGGTGAGGCTTCCGTAACTATCGAGATACGCTGATGGCCACACGTAAGCTCATACCACCCGAAGGACTGCATATCGACTTCCAGCCTTCGCCCAAGCAATACGAGCTGTGGAAACTCCTGCAGCCCGAGTGCCCGTTGTGCGGCGGAAAAATCGAGCAGCAGCTCATCGGAGTCGATATGAACGGGAACCCTCGCTACAAACCGGTTTGTTCTCACTGCCATAATACGAATATCCCCCAGCTGATCCTCGGTGGAGGCGCGGCTGGGGGCGGTTAGCAAGTCATATTTGATGTCCGTATGGTTGGTAAGTTGCTGCATCCGATTTACTGACTTCCGCGCCGTAATTGCCCGTAAGACACTCAAGTCGCTCAAGGAGTCGACGTGGAATACCGTGCGCAAGGTAATCAAGGATTGGGGGCTGATCGAGGACGTGAACTACAAGGTCAACAACCTGGCCGGAACGCTTCAGTTCTGGAACGGCTCGGTGATCCTCATGCTGGAGATGTCCGATTTGCCGAGCGATCCGCACTTCGAGCGCTTCGGTTCGATCGAGGTCAGTGCCGTCGGAGTCGATGAGTGCTCCGAAATATCGCAGCGTGCCATTGAGGTGCTCTTCTCGCGTATTCGCTGGAAGGTGCATGAAACGCTCGGCGTGTCTAAGATGCTGATGACTACAAACCCCACGACCAACTGGATTCGCGGCCGCTTCGTGCAGGACGACGACGGCAACAAGGTCGTCCCGCGCGAGGGCGAATACTATGTGCCATTCTCGGTTTTCGACAACCCCGACATCGCCTTCCGTCAGACCTACGAAGCTGCCCTGAACAAGATCAGCGACCAGGCGACCAAGGAGCGTCTGCTGTACGGAAACTGGGATTATGTTGAGGTCAACGCCATGTCGATCTACAACAAGTTCGACGGTGCGCGTCACCTAATCGCGGGGCTCAAGGAGCAGGTGTACGATCCCTCGAAACCCATCGTCTCGACCTGGGACTTCAACATCTTCCCGCAGATGTCCGTGCTGCTCGCGCAGATCGACTACGAAAAGAAGCGGGTCTATATTCTCGAAGAAATACTGGGTAAGCCGGAGTCCAAAGAGAATAACACGCCGGCCCTGAGCCGCAAGCTCCGGGGTAAGCTCTACCGGGATAAGCACGTCGGCGGCGTGGATGTTACGGGCGACCCATCGGGCCTGCACCGTTCGACGACGAACGAGGAGGGGATCAACAACTACACGCTGATTCTCGACACGCTGGGCGGTGGCGTGCTGCGCCCTAAATTGAAGCTGCTCAAGAAACAACCGCCGCAGGTCACGCGATGCGACTTCGTGAACGAGGTGTTCGAGGGCTACAATGGCTGGGAGATACAAATCGACATGCGCTGCCGCAAGCTCACCGAAGACCTGCTCTACCAACTGCGTAACGATGACGGCACCAAGGCCAAGAAGAAGGTCGTGGACAGCAAGACGGGCGTGAAGTTCGAGAAGTACGGACACCTCTCGGACTGCCTCGACTATCTGTTATGCTACTACCTGCGCGACAACTGGTATCGATTCAAGAACGGCGAGGACAGCAATGTGGGAGTGCTCTCGACCGCCGTGCTGCACGAGGGATTTTGTTACTGACGAATTTACCGGAAACCATGTATCGGAGATTTTTGAACGACAACGACTATCTGAGCGTCATCACGCCCGAAGCGCTTGCCCAGATCACGCGCGGCGATACGGGGCGTATGGTGCAGGCCGAGGAGTCGGCCGAAATGAGCATCATCGAATACCTGAGCGAGAACTACGAGATCGAGCGGGAACTCTACAAGGGAAAGTATATTGCGGATTACGACCGCCGCATCTCGTTCCCTGTCGGCGCGCATTTTTATTTCGACGGTCAGATCCACGAAGTGATCCGCTCGATCAGCGGTTACAAGGCCCCGGCGGCCGTGGTGTACTGGGAGGAGTCTTCGGATCCGAACGTCTTTGTGGAAAACGTCCCGTTCTACTCCCAGTTCAAAACGTATCGTCCGGGCGATCTGGTGGCGTATAACGGTATCTGCTACCAGTGCATGGCCGAGAACGGCTACGACTTCGACAACATCCGTCTGCCGATGGCTACGGGATGGATCGAGTACGTTCCGCAACCGTGGGTGCCGCGCGAGTATGCCCTGTGGGATGTGGCGGAGTCCGGCGGGGCGTTTTATGCCGTGACGTCGCTCGAAGACTTCGATACGAACCTCACGCCGGCCGACTCGCCCAACTGGGGCGAGATCGCCGAGTACGACCCGCAGTACAACGCCTATGAACTCTCGGACCACGAATACGTGGTCTATGACGGGCGGGTGTGGTATCCCGAGATCGACGTCAATGCCGACGAGCCGCAGGTGGGAGTCAATATCCTCGTGCGCGATCCTCGCAACTACAACCTCAAGAAGCACATGGTGCGGCTGGCGGTCTACGAGCTGACCAAGCTCATCGCGCCGAACAACGTCAGCGCCACTCGGGTCAAGGACCACGAGGATTCGATGAAGTGGCTCTACGACGCCTCGAAGCTGCGCATCAATCCGCAGATACCGCGCAAGATCGCCGAGGACAAGAAAGAGGTCATGGACTGGCAACTGGCGACATTCCAGGCCGACTATGACCCGTGGAAGAATCCGTGGCTGACCTGAACGTTGAACAATGGATAAAAGGCCTGATAGAATTTATCAGGCCTCTTCATTGCTGTTTTAGCGATAAAAATATAATTAAAACATCTTGTAATTGCTTGATATAGGCTGATATGCTATTGGCCTATTTTAATTGTAACCGATTTAATTTTAGTTCTAATAATTTAAGTGTCAAATCTTTATTATTTTTGTCGAAACACATCAAGCATTTGCAACAATGACACAGAAACAACCGAACATGACCAAAGCCGATATGGTATCCGAAATCGCCAGCCGCACGGGGCTGAGAAAATTAGAGGTTAAAATTATGATGGACACTTTCTTCGAACTTGTCAAAGAGTCCATTCAGGAGGGTATGCCGATCCAATTACGGGGTTTCGGCACGTTTTATCGCAAGAGAAAAGCGCCCAAGAAAGCCCGCAACATCAGCAAGGGCATAACGATAGAAATTCCGGAGCACGAAGTGCCTGCCTATAAACCTTGTAAGGAGTTTGCTGATAGTATCAAGAATTACTGATTTCGATGGCCATACTCGAAGAGCATATCGTCCTACGCAAACGCAGGAGTTCGGGAGAACCTAAACCGCACCGGATCAGACTGGAAAAATTGCAGCCGGATGACGAGTTGATCGTCGAGATAGTGATCGACTCCAAAAATGACATTCGGAGTTGGTTTCATTTCAAGCCGGAAGACCTTGCGGGTCGGCGGAGCATTCTTTTCCGCGTGTCGGGGGAACAGGTCTATTGGTTGGCCGGATCGGCTCCGAAGCAGATATTGGGTACGACAGCCAAAAGGTTGCTGCCGAACCCAGAGCCCAAACGAAGAGGGCGGAAACCCAAAGAGAAGCCGGTAAAAGTCATCGATCCCGATTGGCGTAAACGAAAGCGTGGTCCGAAGGTTCGGCAGGTGCTGGTATTCGATGAGAAAATGCAGCTCAAAGGTATCATCCCCTCGCTGGAGGATACGGCGAGGTTGCTCAATTTGCGGCCGGAGGCAATCGACAAGCTGTGTAAGACCAAGCGTCAGTCGCAAGAAACGGGATTATCGTTCCGGTATTTGTGGAAGAGGCTCGACTTCGACATTACCGACTTCAAGCTGACCGCCCAGCAATACGATGCGCTGTGTAAGCGAAAACCTGCGGACGACAACCCCTCTTCGGAAGAGTAAATAAAAAAAAGGCGTGAATAACATCACGCCTTTGCTATTAAATTTCGATGCTATTTACTGGCATCGAGGGATACCTTGCGAAATTCTTTGAGCAGCTTCTCAAGCGCGAGGCTCGATTTACGAGCGCGCGTGCCTGCCGCTTTGTTGTTTTTTTCGAGCTGCGACCGTGCGTCAACCTTGAACGCCTCCATCAGCCCTTCGATATCCGTAATTAACTTTTCCATTTTTATAGTGCTTTTTAGTTTTACAAAAAACCTGAAGGATGATGCAAATTTAGTAAAATTTGTTTAATTGCCGAATTCTTCGCAGAGTTCCGCGATAATGTCGCCTTCGTTCTGGTTCTTCCAGTAGAACTTGTAGATCGTGATTACGCTGTTGCCGGAATGCTCGGCCACCACGCCCGGAGGGTACTTTTTATCGACCATCATAGTGATATAAGTACCGCGTGCCGAATACCAGGTAATCTCCTCATCATAACCGAGCAGGCCCACGATACGGCGCAGCGTGGCATTCACCAGGCCGCAGACATGGCTCATGCGTGTCTTTTTCTTGGGATGCGTGTCGTGTTTGGCCGAGAAAATCGGCAGCACGAAATCCGAGTAGCACTCACTTCGGTATTTCTGCGCGATAGCCTCCGCACGCGGCACGAAAGGAGGGCGCGCTTTTTTGGGTGTTTTGATACGTTCGTAGGTAATTTTCCGTTTCTTCAAGTCGATGCAGGGCCATGTGAGATAGGCCGCATCGATCGGCGCCATGCCACCGCAGTAGAAGCAGAAGAGGAACAGATCGAGGTGATAGCTTTCGGCCTTCGAGAGAAGACTGCGGTCCATCGACTCCATAGCTCGTAGCAGCCCCATGGAAATCGTACTCGGTGTAGTTTCCACCTCACGGAACTTCTCGTTCGTACAGATGAACACATCCAGATCGGCGCCCGGAACATTCTTTTTCGAGGCTTTCTTGACCACCTGATAGAGCGAGTGGAGCTTGCCCCTCAATCCACCACGCGACTTCGTCTTGGCCCCTTCAGATTCGATGAAAAAGACATAGTCCTTCATGAACTGCTCGGTGATGTCCGCGAACTGTAAATTCGAGAACGAGCGGCCGTATTTTTCCTTGACGAAGCGGGAGAGAAATTCGAGGATACGTTCATTGGTATGGGCATAAGATTCACAAGAAACTTCGTGCCCGTTCTTCATCTTCTTCGTCTCTCGAATTTCCTGAATCCACTTCCGGTAAACCTGCTCGACGGTAGGGACGACCGTTTCCCGAAGCATAAGCTCCCGGGGCTTGTCGTAATAGTGCGAAAGCTCCTTGGGAGTCCATACGACCTTCTGTTCATCCCATGTATTGGCGACCTGACTGTACTTATTGACGGTGGACGATAGCAGCGCATTGTTCGCTGTCGCATTTTCTGTACGAGGTTTGAATCGCTGCTGGCTCTGGTCCCAGTTCTTATAAGGGCCGGTGACTGGTAAAACCTTGGGGACCCGGTTGAAGCCCGGGCGATAGATGATCATTGTGATCTTGACGAACTCCGGACGGTTCTTATCCGGAGCGCCTTTGAGTGTAATGGTAAACATAACGCACTGTTTGTTAGATTATTAGTAATCCCTGATTGAAACCTACAACCAAGGTTACATAAGAATAGACTGTGCGTCAATGCGTAGGGCACGAAATAATGAAAATTTTTCGACGGGCAAAATCTTGCAAGCATATGACAATCAATTAAGTAGTATTAAGTAGTCTTAACACTACTTAATATTCTCATAGTATTTCAAGGTTTTGCGTATCTGTACTGATTATCACTAATTTATCGAACCTCTGTATATCAACTTTCCTAAACGGCTATCGTATCTTATGATAACGGAACGAGTTGGACTCAATTAGGTAAGGCTACGGGTGAGAATGGTACAAATGGTAAAGATGGCATAGACATTATGCAAGATGAAAATTACGTTTATTTTATATTGACAGATGGTAGTGTGATTAAGATTGCTAAATTCGAAAAAGATGACAATCCCGATCCAACTCCCGATCCAACTCCCGATCCGGCAGAAATTATTCAATTTGAGGATAACGTAGTAAAAATGATATGCATTGACAATTGGGATGCAAATGGGGATGGAGAATTATCCTATGAGGAAGCTGCAACCATAACAGATTTAGGGGCGGCATTCACAGGAATTAATTCAATTCGTACTTTTAATGAATTAAAATATTTCACCGGTATAACTAAAATTGCAAATAGAGCTTTTCTTAACTGTAAGAGCCTAACAAACATTACTATTCCAACAGGAGTTACTAAAATTGAAGACTATGCTTTTTCACAGTGTGACGCTTTAACATGTGTTGATATTTCACAAAAAGGAGTTACAGAAATTGGTAAAAGCGCATTTTATCTTTGCCACAATTTAACAGATTTTATTATTCCCAAAAGTGTCGTTCGAATTGGGGATGGTGCATTTAGAGAATGCTTTAAACTAACAAAGATTACCATTCCCGAAGGAATATCTAAAATTGAAAGAAATACATTTGCACTATGTAAAGCTATAACAAATATTATTATACCAGAAAATGTTATCATTATTGAAGATAATGCATTTGGTTCGTGTGACAGTTTGTCAACCGTTATTATTCCCGAAAGTATTTCTTCAATTGGAATTTCATTCAGTAATTGTCCAAGACTAGAACGTTTTTATGGAAAATATGCCTCGAATGACAATCGGTGTCTAATAAAATATGGTGAACTCATTGCAATTGCCCCATATGGATTGGAGCATTATTCTATTTCCGAAGATGTTAAACATATTGGAAAAAATATGTTTTATTACACTCAATTAACTAGTATAAATATTCCCAAAAGTGTAATTTCAATTGGATATGGCGCCTTTAGTAGTCAATCAAAATTAAAAACTATTTATTGTACTCCTGCCACTCCACCATCCTTGGAAGATGGAAATCAATTACCATCATCTATTATAATTTATGTTCCTCAGGCATCCGTAAATGCTTATAAAGTCTGTCTCTTATACACATCTCCGAGCCCACGAGACTCCTGAGCATCTC